>Ga0302300_1000269_pt1 | contig 41313 bp, 32 predicted proteins | sample III_Palsa_E1_1_FD_198756 | JGI IMG/M metagenome (GOLD analysis project Ga0302300, IMG submission 198756) | Peat permafrost microbial communities from Stordalen Mire near Abisko, Sweden - III_Palsa_E1_1 | ecosystem: Environmental > Terrestrial > Soil > Palsa > Peat permafrost | place: Sweden...
ATTCAATCCTCTTAAATAAACATTATAATAATGTTTATATACTAATATTGTCTGACATAATTAATATTCTATGTACTAGTAATATTTGTAGGAAACTATATGTCTTCATACATTAGTAATTATCCATTCCATAACATTTTTAGTATGTTATATTGGTTTACAACAAGTATTATTGTTCATAATCATTGAGGGGGTAAAGTATGTGAAATAAGGATAGAAGGAATATTATGATGTTCAATCATAAGGTGTAAAGGATATGTTAGCAGTGAGATTGCTTTTGGGTAGAGGGAAAGAGGGACGAATGAATATAGACCAACGACGACCTGAGGCTGGGCCGGTATCAGGGTTGACCTGATTATCCAAATTTATAACAGCCAAGCCGTATAACAGGTTACATGTTGGATCGCTACTACCGGGACAGGAGAAAAATGTTTGTACAAACTTGAGTGGTGACAAAGCTACACAGTTTGGATTAATATTATTCCAAGCCACAATACCAACCTCAACAGTGGAAGTTGTAAATGGTGGTGTTTCTGGTAACACAAGTAGTATGTTAATTAGTACCTTCTTCTGGACTGCACCAGTTGGTAAATACCAAATGTATTGTATACCTTTAGATGATAATAACTCATATTGACTCGATGCCTGTTCTATAGTAAAGTTATTGAGGAAGAAATCATCGGTTGTAATACCAAACTCACAACCACTACTACCTTCAAATTGGCTATTAACAATACTATCTGGCTTAATCACATTCCATGACAAAAACAAGTAATCTGTCATCTGTTATGTTCTATTATATTTTTATATGTTACAATAACATATTCGTAGATATTGTTTAAAATAAGATTCACATGTAAAGTTGGTAGCCAAAATGTTTACTGTGTGTAAACTGTTGATACATCTTAAAACAATACTACTTTGACTCGTTTGAGATAATTAAATAAAATGAATTTATGTTTTTTTTAATAAAGTAAAATGCCCATCATTATTTGTGGTAACAAGAAATTAAATATTCCACACTCGAGTGTTGAGAGTTCGGAGTATATTAAAGATATTGTTGATGTATCTAAGGATGTTAATGTGATCATTCCAATCCCTGATAAATATTGTTCTGTTGTAAACAACTATGTTGACTACTTAAATGGTAATAAAGTACCAATTACGAGTAAACAACTCTTATTATTAAACTTTCAGCTTAGTACATTATTTGCGGATGAAAGTTATTTTAAGTATTGCATTGAGCAAACTTTTGACAATTGGTCAGATGTATGTGTAATGGTGTATAATGACTTTAACGATGACCTTCAATGGTCTTTCTTTTTGCATTCACCTTATGAATTCATCCCACAATACCTATTGGACAATAACACATTCATGACACAATGGCAAGAAAAGAATCAAAACGCGGTAACTAAAGTTAGCAGAGGTAGTTCTGTGTACTATACCGATGTTGAAAGTACTGATAACTATGGTGCTAAAGTTATTAAGACATATCATACTGTTGATGGACAGGAAGTTGGATATAAAAAAGTAACAAACTATTACAAAAATAGTAACAACATCAAAGCTGAAGAACATTATGTTAATGGTAAAGCGGATGGCGTTTCAAGAATGTGGTATGACAATGATCAACATACAATTGAAGCTGAAGGACATTGGGTTGATGGTAAACTAGATGGTATTTTGAGAGAGTGGTATAACAATGATCAAAATACACTTAGGTTTGAACGATATTATGTTGATGGTAAACTAGATGGTGTTTGGAGAGAATGGTATAATAATAATCAACATACACTTGAATCTGAAAAACATTATGTTGATGGTAAACTAAATGGTGTTCGGAGATGGTGGTATAACAATGATCAACATACAATTGAAGCTGAAGGACATTGGGTTGATGGTAAACTAGATGGTGTTCAGAGATGGTGGAATGACAATGATCAACACACACTTGAATCTGAACAACATTATGTTGATGGTAAACCAGATGGTGTTTGGAGATGGTGGTATGACGATGATCAACATACACTTGAGACTGAAAGACATTGGGTTAATGGTAAAAGACATGGACAATGGGTTGAGTTTGACGTTGACGGTAATATTACTTCTGATAATGTATATGTTAATGATGTCAAACAGTAGTAAAGTAGGTAATTATACTTTGACCTCATCTCTCAAAGAAGAGGCCAAATCTATCCATTAATTACAAACTTATGTAGGTTTATACATTATGTGAGAATTATAACGTTAAAGTATATCTATGTATTATATATGTTAAATATAGTTTTGGTATACATTATTATAATGTTACGTTTAACTTCCCGTGACATGTACATGTATTAATATATTATATAATAAACAATTAATAACTCATAATTTAGTTGTTACATTTGCTAACACATCCATTTACTTTAACATAAAGTAAATAATAATAATATACCATTGTATTTAATATAAACATGTAGCAGTAACAGTGTAGCACATAACGGTGTAAATTATTTCAAAATACGCATATACTTATTAAACTTATGAAAATGATATACTTAATTGATTATCTTGTATAAGATATTACTATAATAAAATGCCCATCATTATTTGTGGTAATAAGGAATCGAATATTCCATACTCGAATACTCTAAATTCAGAGTATATTAAAGACATTGTTGATGTATCCAAGGATATTAATGTGGTAATTCCAATCCCTGATAAGTACTGTTCTGTTATAAACGATTACGTTAACTATTTAAATGGTAATGAAGTACTAATCATAAGTAAACAACGTTTAATTTTAAATTTCCAACTTAGTACATTATTTGCAGATGAAAGTTATTTTAAGTACTGTATTGAACAAACCCTTAACAATTGGTCAGATGTATGTGTAATGGTGTATAATGACTTTAATGATGACCTAAGATGGTCTTTCTTTTTGCATTCACCTTATGACTTCATCCCACAATACCTATTGGATAGTAACGCATTCATGACACAATGGCAAGAAAAGAATCAAAACATAGTTATTAAAGTTAACAGAGGTAGTGCTGTATACTATACAAACATCAAAGATGAGGATAGTAGTGAGGATGATGGTAAAGTTATCAAAACGTATCACACCGTTAATGGTCAGGAAGTTGGATATAAAAAAGTAGTGAAGTATTACCCAAATAGTAATATTATTATGACTGAACAACATTATGTTGATAGTAAACTAAATGGTGTTTGGAAAGAGTGGTATGATACTCAAAGAGAAATCAATGATCAACACACTCTTAGGTATGAGGGACATTATGTTGATGGTAAAGAAGATGGTGTTTGGAGATGGTGGTATGATACTCAAAGAGAAATCAATGACCAACACACACTTAGATCTGAAGGACATTATGTTGCTGGTAAACTAGATGGTGTTTGGAGACATTGGTATGACAATGATCAACACACACTTTTGTCTGAAGGATATTATGTTGATTGTAAACTAAATGGTACTTGGAGATGGTGGTATAACAATGATCAGCATACACTTATGTCTGAAGAATATTATGTTGATGGTATCAAACAATATTAAATGTGATATTATACATTGACCTCTAGGGGAGGTCAAATTCATATAATAAATATTATATTTATATATGTAATAACATAAGCTACTCTGGAATCACAAATACAAATAGTATTTTACACAGTCTATAGTAAAGTGATCTTGGTTTTTTACTACTATAACAAAATGCCCATTATTACTTGCGGTGACAAGAAATTAAACATTCCATACTCGAATGCCGAGAGTTCGGAGTACATTAAAGACATTGTTAATGTATCTAAGGATATTAATGTGACAATTCCAATCCCTGATAAGTACTGTTCCGTCATAAAAGATTATGTTGACTACTTAGATAATAATGAAGTACCAATTATAACTAAACAACGTTTAATTTTAAATTTCCAACTTAGTACGTTATTCGCAGATGATGAGTATTTTAAGTACTGTACTCAACAGGTGTTTAACAATTGGTCAGATGTATGTGTAATGGTATACAACGACTTTAATGATGACCTAAGATGGTCTTTCTTTTTGCATTCACCTTATGACTTCATCCCACAATATCTATTGGACAATAATACATTTATGACACAATGGAACACACTCAACCAGAATGTGGTAACTAAAGTTAACAGGGACAGTGCTGTATACTATACAAATATCGAAGATGATGATGATGATGATGATGATGATTATGGTGATAAAGTTATTAAAACATATCACACTGTTGATGGACATGAAGTTGGGTATAAAAAAGTAATGAAATATTACCTGGATAATAATAGTATTATGTTTGAAGAACATTATGTTGATGGTAAAGCAGATGGTATTTGGAGATATTGGTATGACAATGATCAACACACACTTAAATCTGAAGACCATTATGTTGATGGTAAAGCAGATGGTATTTGGAGACATTGGTATGACAATGATCAACATACACTTAAATCTGAACAACATTATGTTGATGGTAAACAAGATGGTGTTTGGAGAGAGTGGTATGATAACGAACAACATACACTTAGGTTTGAACGATATTATGTTGATGGTAAGGAAGATGGTATTTGGAGATCATGGTTTGACGATGATCAACATACACTTGAATCTGAAAAACATTATGTTAATGGTAAACTAGATGGTGTTTGGAGATATTGGTATGACAATGATCAACATACACTCAAGTCTGAAAGAAATTATATTAATGGTAAGTTAGATGGTGTTTGGAAAGAGTGGTATGATAACGATCAACACACACTCAAGTCTGAACATCATTATGTTGATGGTAAAAGAAGTGAACTGTGGACAGTGGACTGACTTCGATATTAGTGGTAACATTACTCTCGATGATATGTATTAACGATGTTAAACAGTAAATAAATACTTTCATTTTGACCTCTTTGAGATGTCAATTCTATCCAATAATTACACAATTATGTAGGTTTTTACATTGTGTAGGAACTGTAACATTAAAATATACATACGTATTAAATATAGTTTTGGTATACATCACTATATTGTTGCATTTAACCTCCAATAGCATGTACGTCTGTTAATAGATATTAATATGTTAAATAGTAAACAATTAATAATTTATTACTTAGTTGTTAAATGTACCTCATACGGTTATTTACTTTAACATAAAGTAAATAGTAATAATTTAACACTACCAAACATAATATACCAGTATATTTAATATGAATGTGTAACAATGACGTTGTAATACATAACGATATAGATTATTTTAAAGCCACACACAAGTTATGTTTCAAACAATTTATGAAAAGAAATATATTTAATTGATTGGTTATATAAGATATTACTATAATAAAATGCCAGTCATTGCTTGTGGCGACAGACAGTTTACTGTTGCATACTCAGATAATATTAATTCCAAGTACATTAAAGATTTTGTTGAGTTATCCAATGATATGAATATTGTTATGCCAATTCTCGACAAGTATTATACAGTCATTGACAACTATGTTGATCATCTGGTGGGTAACCAAACACCGATTACCAATAAAGATAGAATATGTCTAAGCTTTCAACTTAACACTTTATTTGTTGATGATGATGTTTACTTTAAATATTGTGTTCAACAAGTGTTTAGCGCAGCTCTTCTCTCTGAGGCATACCTTCGGTTTAACAATTGGTCTTATATGTGTAATACCATATACAATAACTTTAATGATGACCTACAATGGTCGTTCTTTGTACTCGCACCTTATGACTTTATCCCAAAACGTCTATTGACTAATGACATATTTATGAAATAATGGATTAGCAATAAAAATACAATTATTAAAGTTAATCATAATAATGAGGTATATTATAATAATATTGAAATGGTAAGTACCGATGGTATAAAGACTATTAGTATATACCATACTGTTGATGTTGTAGACATTGGTTACAAAAGGGTAGTTAAATATTATGTTAATAGTAATGAGATCATAACCGAAAACAATTATAACAATAATCAACGAGATGGTGCACGACAACAGTGGTATAGAAGTGGTCAACAGATTACAGGTAAGAAGAAACAACAACAACTTAAGTTTGAACGTTATTACATCAATGGCAAAAAATATGGTCCATGAAAGGAGTGGTATAATAATGATCAACACACACTTAATTGTGAGGGGTATTACATTGATGACAAAAGACATGGCTTATGGACAGGATGGCATAATAACATTCAACATACTCTTGAGTTTGAGGGATGTTATGCTGATGATAAAAGACATGGTTTATGGCGAGAATGGTATGATACTCAAAGAGAAATCAACGATAAACACAATCTCAAGTCTGAAGGGGTGCTACGACGGAGGTGGAAAGGATGGTTTATGGAGGGATTGGTATAGAGATGACAACATCCAATTAGCCGCAGGTACTGTTCAATGTGTAAAGCCAAATGTACACTTAGTAACAGATACGTTGAGTGAAAGTATAACTAAACATAAACTATTACGTTATGCACTTATAAATGAGAGACAATATGTCAATAGTAAGGCACATGGTTCATGGAAATGTTGATATGACAATAGTTAACACACTGTTGAGTCTGAGGGAAATTTCGCTGATTGTAAACCGAAAGTGAATGGACATTTTGGTATGACCATGATCAGCACACTGTTAAATGTAAGGGACAATATGTGAACAGTGAGCGTAATGGTCATTGGATTGAGTTAGACCCCAATGGTGCTATCACGTTTGATAGTGAGTACATTAATGGTGTCAAACAACAATAAACTAGTTAATTATATTGACTTCTCCAAGAGGTCAATTTCATTCGATGGTTACTACCATTATATGTACTCTCTATAGAGAGTACAATAATACGTATATGTTTGAAATTTTAGAAGATATGTGTCTAACGATACTATATCTTGTTCTTCATTAGTGATAACAATCTATTGTTTACTTCATCATGAAGTAAACAGTGTTATGTTGGTTAACATTATATATACATAAAATTTGTTATGTCTCAATTACATCTAGTTTTTAATGTGTGAATCTACGATAACAATAATAATTGTCTATTAAATTGGTGTTCAAAACCCAGAGACTAAAGTAACAATGATTGTATAACATAACAACACTAATATACTAATAATAAATACACATTTGCATCGGCAAGTTAAAAAGTACTCGATTAACTTGTTCACTAACATAAACTTATATTTGTACATATAAAATATATAAATACACTATATTATATATGTATCATAATAATTATAATATACTAGTAACATTATAATACCATTAAAATCACTAAACTAGTGTTGTTTTTATGTTAAGAGTATTAACTAATGTTCTTCTTTCTTCTCCCTCAGACCTAATACTATAAGATAGTAATAATATCACTAAAAGGATTTTCTTTACAGTTAAAACGATAAGAATTTATTACAAGTTAAACTTGTAATTATGTTATGTAACAACACAATTGTTGTAGTTACAATCTCTTCTTCTCATGATCCCAATGACAAGTAAACAATAATTAAGATTAATGTGTATATATAAGGCTCGTGTATCATTAGATGAAGTTAACCATACATAAACTTTATAGAGGTGTCTGTCATCCATAATTATAGTTTATATAAACTTTTGACCAATATGTATATGTGTTGTATATCTGATAAAGTAATTTCAAAGTAGTGTGATTTGTTTGTATCTCCGAGATACAAAAACTTTTTGCGAGTCAAAGTGTATTAAATTGTGACTAGTGTTAAGTCATGAAAGAAACTTTCCATGTAATTTCTGGCTTTGGTAATTAATAGTTTATCATACAAAACATAACGTCTGTGTGGATGTGTATCATCGGCATTGACGTTATTACTTCTTAATGCATTAGTAACTTCACTTTCATGTGTCTTTAAAGTATCATCAATATCTCTGTCCATCACGCTAATAAAACTTCCGTGAACACGTGATATCAACATAATATGTTTCAGTACACGAAAGCTTACCTCATCGTGTTGTCTCAGAATACTCTCTATTTCATTACGAACTGATCCTTTTGCACCGATGATTCCTACAATGTCTCTATAGTAGACATCCATATCCTTTTGAATCTCTTCATTTTCAAACGGAATATGAGATTGTAGAAAACGCTTCATATTTGGAGTTAAGTAATAACGTTCATTTCCCATATATTGGAAACTGTCAAGTATCATTAGATTAACTAGGTTAAATCTTGATGATAGTAGTAGTTTAGAGTCCAGAGGGCGACTACCCATATGGTAATTCGTATCTCGTAAACTAACACCTGAGCTTTCCAATAGACTGTCAGCAAGAGGATGAGAATTATGTTCAGGAATATCAAACAAGTAATTAGTTATTTCATACTTATAGTATGTATTACTATTTCTGGGATAAGCCACCTTATCCAATACCTTTACACTAGCATCACTACCATTATTACCATAAATACTAACACTTGAGCCAAAGTTTGTGTTTTTCACATATTCATAAGCATTAACGCGAAAATAAATTGGATCGTAATTATCACCATAGTACACTGGTGTTCTGATATCGTCATCGTCATCGTCATATAGAGCAGATTTTCTTAATGTAATGTCAAACAACTTAGATTGTGGTCTGTCTACACTGCCAACATTAACGTAATTGTTTAATTCGATACCAATCGATGAGGCAAAATTAACTTGACGTTTCTTAACTTTGACTGAGAAGTCGTCATTCTCATAAATGGAGATGTAAAATGCTGACCAGTCATTGATGGCAAATGTTTCAACACTAGTTACATATTCTTGTTTACCATTGTTGCTAACATAAATATTATTACTGTGATCGGTAATGTAATTTAACTCATTCTGTTGATCAGGTGTTTGTGTTGTAATTATGGCAAATAATCTCTTTCTGCCCATTGACCATTGACTTTTAGCTTTAAGCTTCAAATGTTCAAGCTCCCATTGCTCACTAAGTTCAAATTGTCTAATTTGGTTCTTGTTCTTATAATCAGGATCATCTAGGCTTGTCACCTCTGGATTTACCTCTATCCAATTAGCAACAGAATCAATATCCCAATCAGGATTATAAGGACCTACTTCATTCACATGTGTCAATTCATCATAATATCCAACAACTAGAAATTTATTTGACATAATCACCACTGTTTCAAGAGACACCATATGATTAAATGTAATTATTATTCAATTTATTCCTTTACACATACATGTTAATACATTGACATATTGACACATTTTAAAGTGTGTATTCGTTCCATTGGATACATAAAACATATTACATGTTTGAGTGCAATGTACATTTTGACATAAGAGATGTATTAATACGATTGTCATAGTATAATATTTATAACAAAATATAGCATTGTGTTAATGACATCCTTGTTTGTGTGGTTTAATTTTTCCAGAGTATGCACACATACACACATATACTTAATATACATCTGATGTGTTTTGAGTGTGTTATACACACTAATGATAAATAAAAAATACTCATATAGAAGATAATTAATCTGTGAAACGACACGATAAACATTTTGTTTGACACATGTTAATATATATATGTGTATGGTAATTTTTTGAGTAGATGAACAAAAACATGTAATTGTTTGATACGATAGCACAACTTACATATCCAATATTTAAACAAAAGTTATTTAACTAATAAAGTTATTTAACTAATAAAAGTATGTCTTCCAACCAAAAGATAAAGTCTTTGTAACAGTTGACTACCATTAGACATAAGAGGAAAATTTTATCAACTCTAGCACCTGAAGTGTCATTGATGAAAGTATGGCAAATCTAGCCAACACAAGAAAACTTTGACATTATCATAGAGTAGGGTAATATTCCTTTGATGCAAAACTGGATTAACAAATATAGTTTTTACATCAATCCCATATTTGTGGTATGATCCAATAAGGGGTCAATGTTGCAGTACTTTAATGACAGTGGTTATGAGTACACCAGTGAGTATGGTTTTGACCCTGTGTTAGAAGAGGTGGTGAAAGTCAAGAACATGTATTACTTACATAAGTATGGTAACACATTCCAAAACGGGATACCAGCCGAGTTTGCTAAGTATGGTTGGTTAGATGGTATTGAACATATATGGTCAAACTTTCACCACTTCCTTACGATTATAATATCATATCCAGTGCAGTAGTTGCTGCCATCATCTATGTGCAATGGGAAACAGTGAGGTTCCTTATGTGCCTGTTCACTGAACACCAACTCATTGAGTTCGAGACTGATGTATCACTCAATGTTTGGACCATAGATAACAAGAAACAAGAGTTAATCGACATTATGAATGACATGAATTAACATCCTCCTCCTTCCTCCCCCTTCTTCTCCTTCGCGAACACACTCATATTCAATATGTGGGTTGTTGGTTCTCATAATTACTTACTTTACAATTACGAATTGTAAACTATAAACACATGTTTTCTAAATTTATAACAACATATGATTACAGTAATGTTTATAAATATATACCTCGTTGTAAATATGTATATTGTTATAAATATGTATATTGTTATAAATATGTATATTGTCATAATAAACAATTATGATTATGAGTGATATTTATATTATATAATATATAACATATCTTTACAATCTAGATTGTAAATACATCCACACACCCAGATGCGAGAGAGGAGGAGGGAGAGAGGGAGGGATAAGGAGATGATGGTGAGAGGAGGGAGAGGTAAATATGTGGAGTACCAAATCATTACAATTTTGTCCAGTTATGGAAGTATTGATGGTTATGTTATTATGACAACGATGAAAGGACTGGTTTGTGGAAATATTGGTATGTAGATGACCAACATACACCTGAGTATGAAGGTTATTATGTTAATGGTATTAATCATGGTCATTGGATCCAACATGATAAAGATGGTATTACTATTTTTGATGGTAAATACGCAAATGGAGATAAAATAATTTAACATACATATGTATTGTCACATATATTTACTGTCACATATATATAACATATTATATGTAAAATACAAAACTCCAAATTATATTTTTTGTGTTTATAACAATACTATAATTGGATTATATGGGAAAATAATGTATATACAAATAAACAAGACTTGGTTGGATGGGATGGAATGATTTGTTGGTTGGATGGGATGGAATGATTTGTTGGTTGGATATATGGATGTGATGGGATGAATAGGATGATTTTAAACATGGTGTTTAAAATATATTAAATTGACAATATGAATTTATATTATATGAAATGGTGGTTATTACGTGTGGTGTTAAAAGTTTGGAGGTGAAATATCACTCCAATGTAGGGTCAGAACATATCAAAGATTCTGTTAAACTATTTAATAATGTAAATGTGAATATCCCAATTCCTGATGTATACTTTGCAGTAATTGATACTTATGTTGAATATTGTAAGGGGGTAGATATTCCAATTAATGACAAAACAGATCTGTTTTTGAGTTTTCAACTTAGCATATACATGGTTGATGATGATTACTTCAAATATTGTGTTCAACAAACTTTTAACCAATGGATAGATATGTGTAATATGGTATATAATGAGTTCAGTGATGATATACGAAGATCTTTCTTTCTCCATTCACCATATGAATTTATTCCAAAACATCTGTTAGATGACAATACATTCATGACACAATACAACAAACTTAATCAGAACACATTTGTTAATGTTAATGACAGTATTACATACCATAGTATTTTTGAACATTTACACTATAATGGTGAAGATAATGATTACGATACTAGAAAGATTATCAAAAGGTATCATTGTAATGATGAACAGGAAATTAAACACGAAAAAGTAATTAAATATCATCCAAATAGTACAATAGTGCATATTGAAGAAAATTATGTTGATGATATCATGTCTGGTGTCCGAAGAGTATGGTATAACAGTACCAATCGACACTTACTTGAACATGAGTCATATTTTGTTAATGGTATAAATTATGGGTCAGATCGAAGTTGGTATGATGATGATCTTCACACACTCAAATATGAGGGATATTGGAATAGTAAAGGATTGCATGGTTTATATAGATTATGGTATCCTGATATACAACACCAACATCACCATCATACACTTAGAATCGAATGTCATTATGATAATGGTAAGTTAAATGGTAAATTAAGAGCATGGTATGATAACGATAAACATACCCTTAAGTGTGAAGGACAGTACGTTAACGATAAAAAAGACGGTCATTGGTTTGAATTTGACCCTGATGGCAATATTACCTTTGATGGTGAATATGTTAATGGTGTCAAACAATAATTAACAATTGATGTTGACTTCTCAAAGAGGTCAAAAATTATTATTTAGTGAATAACTAGTTATTTATTAACGATAATTATGTGTACAATATTCAATACAAACAATATAAGTATAAGTTAAAATACATACATATCAACTACATAAATTTTAATTTAATGGTATGAATAGAGGGAGAGAGGAAAAGGAGGGCGGGAGTGAGGGGAATAGAATGTAATTTGTATTATTGTAATATAAACAAAATAAAAAACATTTATAATAAGTGTAATATTAGTACCATGATTTCTATCATCTATTTTATGAAAGGAGAGATAGAGAGGAGAGATAGAGAGATAGAGAGAGGAGGGAAAGAGGATAGAAGGGAGAAATAAGAATGTATGTGTCAAAACCACGGTCAATTACATAATATTCGTGTAGGCAACTATCTACGAATATTATGTATTCATACAAATATGATATATTAATATATTAATATATTTTGTTAATTGACATTGATATATGACACTATAATTCGTGGATAGTTGCTTACACGGATCTTGTGTAATTGTATGAATAATATTTAATAACAATAAAGGAATGACAGATTATGAAGTATGGAGACACAGTTAGGTCATTAGCTATTAAAAAATAGAGTATAGAACAATTCTATACTAAATTTAAGTAAAACATGTTTATATTAACAAGTGTATACTTTGTATAATTTATTATAATGGTAATTATCTTGGTTGGTATATTTTTGGTAAATATCAAAACAAAAGTATTTATTTGACAGTGATGAGAGCTAAGAATTTAATTACTTCTCTCTTCTCTCTTCTCTCTTCTCTCTTCTCTCTTCTCTCTTCTCTCTACTTTGTCAAGTAAATGTTTTTGTTTTGATATTTACCAAAAATATACCAACCAAGATAATTACCATTATAATAAATTATACACTTGTTAATATAAATATGTTTTACTTAAATTTAGTATAGAATTGTTCTATACTTTTTAGAGAGGAGAAGCTTGAGGAGGTGAAAGAAGTAAGAATACGTGTCAATACTACAGTCAATTACATAAAATTAGTGTGAGCAACCATCCACTAATTTTATGTAATAATACAAATATAAGATATTAATAAACACATAATATATCGTGGATAATTTATTTACACAGATTTTGTGTAATTGCATAAATATAATATGATGGTGATGAAAAATGGATGGATGGAAGGATGGATGGATGGATGGATGGATGGATGGATGGATGGATGGATGGATGGATGGATGGATGGATGGATGGATGGATGGATGGATGGATGGATGGATGGATGGATTGATGGATGGATGGATGGATGGATGGATGGATGGATGGATGGATGGAAGGATGGATGGATGGAAGGATGGATGGATGGAAGGATGGATGGAAGGATGGATGGATGGATGGATGGATGGATGGATGGAAGGAAGGGTAGGATGAGGGAGGAGGGAGAGGGAGGACAATGAAGAAAGAAATAAAATTATAATACGTGACAAAAAACTACACTTAATTACATGAAACTCGTGTAAACAACTATCCACGATGTATAATGCAATCACATATGTATAATATATTAATTTATCTAGTTACTATTACCAATAATTACATGATAAATGTGGATAGTTGCCTACACAGATTTTATGTAATTACACTAATATTATGTGAATATAATAATGGAATGAAGAAATAGAAGGAGAGAAGGAAAAATGGAGAGAATGAGGGATGGGAAAGGATGGAAAGGATGGGAAAGGATGGAGGGAGAGGAGAGGATAACAAATAAAAATATACCATCACATATTTTGTCAAAAATCTTAAACGATTCGAAACATTAAAATAATATTGTTAAAATGTGTATTAACAAATATTCGACGATTAATACTATTTTAATGTTTCGAATCGTTTAAGATTTTTGACAAAAATCTGTGACGGTATATTATTGTAAATAGGAATGAGGAAAGGAAAATATATGAAGAAGAGATGAAGAATAGATGGGAAAGGGAATAGATGAGAGAAATAAAAGAATGAGTGAGGAGAATGGAAGGAATTAGAAATAAGTATGTGTTAATAGCAACAGTTAATTACATAAAATCCGTGTAAGCTGTTTGGCACAGCCATTTCTCTTTGAGTATACCTTCGGTTTGTGAGATTTAGTCTTTTCACTACGTTTATCACAAGTAGTTAACTACACTAGGCAACTAACCATGAATGTTATGTAGTTATATAAGTATATTATTATTATTATTATTAACTTATCTGGATATTAAAACATAATAATTACCACTATATATCGTGGATAGTTGTTTACACGAATATTATGTAATTTTACTAATACCACATGATAAAAACAAAAGAAGAAATGAATGAGATGAGAAAAAATACATAAGGGAGGGAAAAATATAAACCATATCATTTAATATGTTAGGGTAGAACGAGGAAGAGGGAGAGAGGGGAGTATATGTATATTATTAATATTATAATTACCGAACAATAGGAAAAAATTGTAAGATTTCTCATGTACGCATATTTAACACCGAGTCATCTAATTGACTTTAAACATTAAGTATCAAACACTGTTTGATACATAGATAACACAATACAAGAGTTGATCGATATTATAAACAATGTTAAATGATTCTCCATCTTCTTCGGTCCTCATCCTATTACGCTCACCACTAATCTACATACACTACAATAATTATTATCTTTACAATTACAAATTGTAAACTATATGTATTTACTAAATATATAACATACATTACAATAATAGTATTCATAATACTATTTGTTGTTTATACTATTGTTTATATTAATTATATTTATTAGTAACATATACATATTATTAATAATATATATTATTAATAATATGTATATGTTACTAATAACCGTGTTATGAGTAATAACTATAAGCATTGATAACAACATGTTATATGTTGTATGAATTTACAATTTGGAATTGTAAAAGTTTATATATTATATATAATGGAATGAATAGATAAAGGGTTAGAGTGAAGAGTGTGTGGGTGGAGAGGGAGAGGAGAAGGAGGAGGAGGAGAAGTTAACCGTGAGTATATATTTACATTAAAGTTTACCGAAAAACATGCAGAACAACAATTTGGCTTTGAGAACTTTCCTTCCTCACAAATTTCACTCCCACATTTATTACATGTGCAGATACCAATTGATACAATCTTATCTAACCCATTAACAGTCAAAATTACAGTCATTCTTATTACCAGGGACCACATGTTTATAATCGCATGGTTCGGGTGAATCGCAATCTCCAAACATCTTCTTCCCTAAGAAGATGTTACGAGCACCAATACAATCGATGTTTTTAGTTGTGAATTCAACACCATGTTGACATTTAATGTTGATGTGTTGTCCATATGAAGACTATGGCACAATTCTTGCATTCTTTTGTGCATACTCATATGCCTGAACTAGAGGGGACTAGTAGGAAGTGAAGTACTAACTATTGATTCTATATTGTTTTTGTTACATCCGATGTCACAACTTGTATATTGTATAATTCATTCTTACCTAAAGGTATACAATTACATGCACTGTTTTTATTTTTAATACAACATATTTACATCTACACTATACATAAAATATTGTCATAACAACTTATTGTAATAAATACAATGTTTATTCCCACATCCATTCATATAAAATATTTTACTGTGACATTCTTCCTCTACCCCTCTTTCCCTCTCTCCATACACCATTAAACATATTTGTTACCATGTATAAACACATAGAGAGTAACAACTATTAACAAAGTAATATTGGTATATATACATGATGTTTGTGGATTGTTAACTACACAGATTTTATGTAACCATACTAAGATTATTACATAAAATCTGTGTAGTTAACAATCCACAAACATCATATACATTAATGCAAACTATATTTTGGTTTCCTTTTTTCTTCTTGTTACCAGTAAACTTAACAGTTACAGGTATTACATTTCCTCACCCAAAGTAAGGAATAATATAAATATAATCTTAACAATGCTTATCATTATCATTATCATGTAGTGTATTTACAATCATGGAACGGAATGGAATTAATAATAACACATACCTGTTTGATAGTATCTTTTTACCTACCCTTCCTCACCCTCATTCATTCAAACAACTGTTCATTCATATATATATACACTATTGAGATTTTTATCATTGCTGTCACCACCATCAATACTTGTTAACATGAAAATAGTGTAACTTTATCACCATATCATAAGTTGTTATATGAGAGTAATTACATGATAGCTGTGTAAACAAAGATCCACTTTTGAAATATTACAGAATAGTTACTTGTCATACCAATGAGATTACATGACAATACGTGTAGGCAAGTATCCACAATATCCATGTAGCTGTATTAATATATACAAGATAATTATACGTATCAATTACATAGATATTGTGGATCTTTGCCTACACGTATTGTCATGTAATGACACTCGAATTGTACCTAAACTACCTGTTTGTTATTTTAAGTGTTTGTATTTTCTATTGTTTATAAATTTAGCTTACTACTAACCCCCCTCCTCTCACCATCTACTCTTTGATAGGAGTAACACAGTTAAACATAATTACATACACAAATATTGTTTATAGTAGTTTATAACAATTTATATTATAATGTTCTCGTAGTATTTGGTATAACTACTAGTGTTATGAATATACTTGTTTGATGTGTGTAATGTATGTTAATGTTATAAAGTATCTTTATAACAATAGTATATATGTATGTGTATGTTACAGAATGTCTTCATCTCTCTCTTTCTCTATTCTCATCCCTTAATTGACACCATCTCATAAACATTATAAAATTACACTATCGTGTACTTATGGGTACAAACTTCTCACTTATAACAATATGTTGGATACACAATATTTATGCATATTATAAAATACTGTATAGTTGTATCATTACACCAATTTTGTTATCAACATATATTTATACTAGTATATACTACATACTATTTGTGGATAGTTGGATACACAAATAGCATGTAATTGCAAAAATATAATTACAATAGTTTAACTTTTTTGGGATATATTTAAATAAATGTAAAACTATTAACTACAAATGTAAAAACAATTACACTTAGTCTGAACTACTGCTATAATTTATATAAATACTTTATTTACTATACTGTTTGTTTGGCTAAAAAATAAATAACGTGAAGTATGTATATATACATATGGAAATATTAAATGTAGAATGGTTCTACATTAAGTTAATATTATTTATCTACTGTTACGAGTATTCATTTATTTATTTATTAAGGATAATGTAAATGTTTAACATGTCTGACATGTTTTTGTTAACGTGAAGATAAGTTTATCTTGATAGGATAAAGGATGTAGTATTAAAAATACATAGTTTAAACAAATCTGTATGTATTAAAGTAATTAATACTACATTTTGACCTATCTGATGTATTTTTGTTTAATCTTGTAATTTTAATATCTTTTAGGAGAGAGAGAGAAATTATCTCTAACCTTTGTATATCTTCGCCATCTTTAAAATATCTTTGTTTTAACCTCTCTAAACATAGGTTAACTTTCTTGTTTTTAATATCTCTGAATGTCTCTATCTCTTCATTACGTCTTTTTCTTTAACAAGTACAACTATACCTCCCTCCCTTCTCCCTTCACCCTTCATTTTTATCCATTTACATAAAATGTTGTTTACAACATCTAAAACTACTATATAATATTACTTTCAACGCACAGTAATATATTAATTTATATTGTTAACTTATATTTTTTACACCTTTTATACTTATGTCATAATAAACAATATTCTTACTTTATTTTCATACCATGAATGGTAAATAATAATTATTGTACAAGTAAAGCAGTCACAAACCTTTCTCTCGATCCAAAAACGAGTAATACTGGAATTATGGGTGAAACAAGTATTTACACATGTAAAGTATTAATTATGGGTTCTGGTGCATACTTCTCAACAGAGATTGAGTTAGACATTAACCGTAAAATTACAGACATCAAATACAACATGAAGACTCAATATTCTTACATCGATGATAATAATATAAGATTTGTTTGTAACAGTGTATCATGTGGTGACGATAAGACATTTCGGTATTATCTGAAGCACCCCTCCTCACACATAAAGCTATCACATATGAAGATAAAACTTGTTTATATTTATCTTCTCATACAACATCTGTGTATCATAGAAATTATATCAAGATGTGTCAACTTATGGAACATAACTCTTTTGTCGAATTATGTATGCAATGTCATCTAACAAAACCAAATGTTGCATTTGCTTCATGCCAAATTGAAGCTGTATTATGTACTAACTGCTTTGACAAACTACACATCTGTCCAAAGTGTAATGAGCATCTGACAGGTGCTGAAAGATGTTAAGTCATACATACAAATATACTTCATACAAAAAGTGTAATACTTATTATAATAATTATACTTTTATACAAAGTGAACAGTTATCATAACTTTATTTAGTTAAGTATGCATCATTATGATGTATATTTTATTATAATTAGCATAATACATATTTATGTATTTTTCTTGACTTTGAGTAAAAGTTGTTATAAATATATAGTTGTTATTTATGTATTATTATCCTTATACAACTTAAACAATAGTTTACTTTTTAATTATTGTGTGATATATGTATATACCGTCATAACAAAATATATCATACTGTATATATTGAATTGTATATGTTAGTACACAAATATATTTTATATTACATGTTATGTTTACTCTGATTATAACAATTATTATAACACGGTAAAATTGTGTAGTAATATATACATATATTACTAATGTTTATAATCTTGTTTAGAACAAGATTTTATTTATGTTTAATAACAGAAATGTTGGTAATGAACATATGTTTCATATAAACAGTGAGAGGAAGGAGAAAGTGGAATGGAGAAATGGAGGGAGGGAGATAGGAAGAGAGAGGATAAAATTGTGATGACAGAATGAGGAGGTAAGGAAAAATAAGAGAAGAAATGTTAAATAATAGATGGAATTAATACCTCAATGAATTTTACGTTCATAATGTCAATGTCAGTCGGTCCGTAATATGGTGAGACCAACATCCTATAAGTAGACAATAATAATTCAGTGAAGTGTGGTGTTTTGATGATATTGTTAAACTTTACGACCCAATCACGATTAAGGCGAAAGTAAACTTGTGAGAAGTCATACAACATTTTACTGTCGATATAATCACAGTTAATATACGTCATGAGTTGATAGTGTAACTTAATTAAGTATAAACGTTGATTCATAGTTTGAGTCATATTAGAATACTTCATTATAGTACCGATGAGTGGTAACATTGGTTCTGTCATGCAAAATAAGGAGAAATTTTGGTACAACTCATCATTATCATCAGTGTGAGTTGGATATAAATTATCATACCGATTGCAAACATCGGTAAATATACAATCGATCTTGGCAATAACTTCATGAGTGTGAGGATCACCCAATTCGTAAATACACACCATATTATCATCTAAATTATTATTATCATTATCATATGACAACATTTTTGCGATGTGGTGATTATGTATATACTTTTTTACCCCCACATAAAACATTATTAAAAATTAAATTGTCAATATCAAAAGTACCAATATTAGGAAATATGTTGTATTATGTTTATTACAATTCATAGTGTTCATATCCATATCCATCGTCATATCAATATAACATATTTAATGTCTCCCCCCCCATCCTCTCTTCTCTTTTTCCTCCAACATGAAATTATAATAAATACCAACTTCAAAAACAAAATAGTAGTCTACCAACTATTGTGAATGATATTCGTCATTAATATTTATTGTATCAACTTTATAATTCTAAATTATAAATTACTACGTAATTACTAAATTTGTAATATTAAGTGTTATATATTAATTATAATTATCATTACGATAAATAATATTGTTATTATAGTTATATAATATTATATATTATGTATGATACATAATATTCAATAGGTATAGAAAAAATGGTGTTAGCGAAAGGAGAATATAAAATATATGAGTATAGAAAGATGTATATGTCTATGAACAATATTTTATATATTTATTTAATATTAACAGTGAATACATAAAATACTTGTAATCGAAGATAGATTTACTAACTAATGATCCATAATAATATGTTTTTGTGTGACCATCTGCATACATTCTGTTGTCACAAAAACATATTATTATGGATCAACGCACAAATAATATGGATAGTGTTAGTTATCGCATCTATCTTCGGTTACACACATTTTGTGTAATTATATATTATGTAGTTACAAAAGAGTACATAGATAAGAAAAGATAAATAGAATATAAAGACATTTAATTATTGTACTGTTTGATTATTGGATTGTTTGTATTAATAATCCAACCAGTACTGTGAGCAAAATACATAAAATTCGTGTAAATAACTCTCCACTATCCATTATGTACTCGTACATGTATAATTTATTAATACAACACACATAATATTACTAATATTCACAGAATGGATAGTGGAGAGTTATTTACACGAATTTTATGTAATTATTATATAGTTTTGGTATTTAAGATTAAATATGTATTACCATATGATGCTCTTTTATCTTTTTCATCTAATAATATATCATCACTAAGGATATTATTAGATGAAAAAGATAAAAGAGCATGAGTATTTTGTATTACAAGTTAAACTTGTAATTATGTTATATAACATATTTGTTATAATATTAAAACATGTATATGTAGGTATCTTTGTATCTATTAAAATTATATTCTATATATTTAATATTATACAATCATGTTAATGTCAAAGCTTTATATACATTTAATGTAGTAACTTTAATAGTAAGTATTATTATTATTATTATATTTTTGTATCTCCGAGATACAAACATTTTACAAGTCGGCGAATATTAAATTGATACTGGTATCAAGTTACGAAACAAACTTTCCATATGTTTTCTAGCTTGAACAATTAACAATTTGTCATATGTGACATAACGTTCATATTGGTTTGTAATGTTACTATTGCTTAATGCAATAGTTACTTGTTTTTCATGAGCGTTTAAAGTATCACCAATATCATTACTCATGACACTAAAGTTGTTTCCACGGACACGTGATGTGAGGACTATACGTCTCAACACATTAAAACTTACTTCATCATGTTGTCTCAAAATACCCTTGATTTCATCGATAACTGGTCCTCTCGCACCGATAATGCCTGTGATATGCCTATAGTAACTGTTCATGTCATTTTCAAACTCGAAATTAGACAACAAATAACGTTTCATATTGGGCGTTAAGTAATAACGTTCATTTCTCCTGTATTGAAAACTATCAAGGATTAACAAGTTTATTAAGTTAAATATTGATGATAGGAGTATCTTATCTCCTAAGGGTCGATTACCCCAGTGATAATTAGTATCCAGTAAATTTATACCTGTAGTCTCTAATAGACTGTTATTCAAAGAAAGAGAAAGAGAATTAGAGTCATCAGTTGAATGTTTAAATGTGTAATTAGACATTTCATACTTGTACAGTAAATTACTATTTCTGGGATAACGATTTACTGTATTTGACTCTTTTATATCATTATTATCATCGTTAATATTGTAATTAGTAACGGTAGGACCAAAGTTTGTATTTTGTACATATGCATGGGCGTCAACACTAAAATAGATTGGTTTATAATTATCACCACTGTACACATAAGATAATTCATCATCTTCAAATAGTGTATCAGTTCCGAGATTAATATTAAACAGTTTAGGTTGTGGTTCATCTAACCTATCGTAATAGACATAATTTTTTAATTTGATACCAAGTGACAAGGCAAAGTCAATCTGACAATTTCGGACTTTTATGAGAAAATCAACACTTTCGTAAATAGAAATGTAAAATGTTGTCCCCTCGTTAACGTCAAATACTGCCACAGATGTAATATGTTCTTGTTTACCATTTATATTAATAGCAACATTATTACAATGATCAACGATATAATCTATCTCATCTTGGTGATCAGGTGTTTGTGTGTTAATTACAGTAAATACACGCTTTCTACTTTCAGACCATATACTTTCAGCTTTGAGCTTTGAATGGTAAATCTTCCATTGTTCTGCGAGTGCTATTTTTCTGGTTCGATTTTCGGCCTCATAATCGGGATCATCCTCACTCACTTCTGGATTGCGATTTACCCATTCGGTAACATTTGATATCTGCCAATCGGGATCATAAGGACCCATTTCATCTGTATGTACCACCTCGTCATAATAGCCAACTACTAATAATTTATTTGTCATTACGGATCAATGTTTTCTCAACCGGTTAAACATTCAAAAATAAAAATTTTTCATTTTAATATATTTATTTTTGAATATAATTAACGATACTATAATTAGTAATTAATATAATTAACAATATTATAATTAATATTTGGATAAACATTATTATAATGTTTATTTATATAATGACACTAAATATTTTATATATGGAATAATATTATTCCATATATAAAATAGGTTTAATTATAAGGTGTAAGAGATATTTTGGTAGAGAGAGAAAAATAGAGAGAGAGAGAAAGATTACTTTTAGATATAGAGAACAGAAGATGACAGGAGAGAGATATGGACCGTTGATAACCGGGAACCGAACTAATGACATGGTCACTTTTTTATCATCTAAGTTTATGACAACTAAGACATAAACAATGTCACAAGATTGGAAAGTTTACACAAACTTTAATGATGACGGGAGGGGTGGGTGTGTGGGGTACACAATAGTGGTTGACACTATTTCTACTCTACAATACTCATCTCAACGTTGGAATCTGTGAATGATGACATTTTAGGTAAAATAAATAACATGGTGATTAATACCTTCTTGTGACTAGTACTAATTGGTAAATACCAAATATACTGTGTGACACAATACGATAACAATTGGTGTTAACTTTATGTTTTATTTATAGTGAAGTTATTAACAAACATATCTCGTTGTATAATGCCAATTTTACACTTACCATTACCACTATCACTACCACTACCACTACCAGTGAAGATACTATTAATTATACTAGTTCGGTTTAATTACCAATTGCATAACAAAAATAAGTAATCTAATGTTATTGTTTTTACTCACATATTACAATGTATTTACTATTAACACTATACCGACTAATATGAAATGAGATGAGTGAGATGAGTGAGATGAATACTTTTTCTTATTTTCACTCTTATCTTCTTTTTTCTTTTACACTCCCAAGTATAATATTTGTAATTACACAAAATCTGTGTATTTTAACCATCAACAACTTATTGTGTGACAATACAAGTATTACACATCAATACTTACACAATAAGTTGTGGATGGTTAAAATACACAGATTTTGTGTAATTATTAGTAATTCCTACAGTGTTTAATACCCTCATTTCATTCTGTTTGTCATTCTAAGTTTATTACATGTAAATATAATGAAATTACATGTAAATATAATGAAATTACATAAAAGATTTGTAAACAACATTATCCACAAAGATTATGTATATTATATAATTATAATACAAATAATATGTTATTTATTAATAACAATTATGTAGTTTGAGTGTATGTATATATGTATGATAATCATACATAATATTAAATTGTTAGTATATTTTGTAATTATAATTAATGTTGTAATGGGAAAACAAAAAATAAATACTAAACATATTTAGTATTTTTAATATGGTTTATATGTTGTGTTTATAGTTTAGTTGATAGTATTAATAGTAGTAGTAGTAAAAATGGGTTTTAACATCTTGACTTGTAACATTATTCCTGTTACACTCAACTATCCGATGATTAATAGACATTTGCAATTCCATTGGTAACTTTGTTATTATGTTGAAAACAACATATTGTTAACAATAACACAATATGTTGTTTTCAACATAATTATCATAAACTCCTCTCACCCCAAGCATCAACAGAAATGTTGTGATAGCATGAATGTTGTTGTAAATGACAAATGTTACGAATAAAATATAAATGTTTGGTTACTATAGCTTTAACATTTATATTTCTAATCATATTATCATTGTAGGGTATACACAATTTATCTTCTGTGTCAAAGTTATTGTTAATATCACCAACATACAATGCACTTTTGATTATCCACCCCCCCTTCTTCGTATAAATGTGTGTAATATTTACACATCATGATATCTGGTCACATATAATTCACTTATTAAGACTGTATAATGTAATACATTAGAAGTATAATTGATAAATTAATCAATGACTATCTACATATAAATAGTATTAATAATATGGATGTGATTATGAATATGAACATGGATACAGATACGATAACGGTCAAAGTTGGTGATGATGATGAACATCAGATAAAAATCAAACATATAATTGGCAGTAAAGTAATCATGGATGTACTGACATGTAGTGGTGTCACAAATGAACCAATACCAATTGGTGTCACTGATGACTCGTGGTTTGAATACATGAGTTTCCTCAACGATCATACATTTTCTATTTCAGCCTTGAAAGTAATTGACTACTTGGATAACGTTGAACAGGCTCGTTTGTGGACCAAATATTATTGTGGACAAATTTTTAAAGATAAATATAAACAGAGACAACAGAAACAACATAATGAATGTAAACAAGAAAAAGAAAAAGAAAGAAAAGAAGGAAAAGAAGAAGAAAAAGTTAAATTTACATCATATACGAAATACGAAATACAATATTTAATTAATATTATCATGGTCAATACTGGTTATGACTCAGCAGAGTTATTGCCTGTTCGATACCTGACAAATTTTGACATGATAGTCAAACGTATGATTAGTAATCAAGGTATGATGTCCAAGGGTGATGTCATGTATTTGGTTATGTATTACAACAGTAAATTCAATGATAGTTATCGGTTTATTGAAGTGACACCTATATTGGACAATATTTCACAAGAGTTGTTACAAGTGTTAATTACAAACAAATTTATTCTTATGTCAACTGATGGGTCGGTAATTCATTGTCGACCCGATATTATCTTACAACAGTTCATACCAGCTTTTCGTCCCTATAAAATGTTATCTAATCGTACTGCTAAAGATATGACTAATTCATATAGGTATACACTAACAGATGGTGTAAGTTATATTTCACCCAGGGTTGCTGGGTACTACTCAGATATAAAAACAATTACTATATCTGAAAAGACTGCTCTCATTATCACAAGTGATAATGACATATATACCAAACAAACATCTAATCTGTCGTATTATATAGTTGGATGTCAATCGACTAAGTATTATGATAACAAGTACCTGATGAAATCAAACAATAATTATAACCCTAATAGTCAATATAAACCTAACATTGGATTTCAAACAGGTGTTAAACTTAATGACTATACAGTGTTAAGTTATAATGTACCTTCTCTTTACGACCGTAACTATTACACCTTTTTACCTCAAGAATATGACCCTATCGCTAAAATAGTTTATGCATTCTCTGTGTAAATTTAATTACAACCCTAAGTTGTAATTATCATCACATCATCAATATAATAATTAACCATTTTATTATCCACCTGTCTCTATTTTATCCATAATATATTTATAACTTTAAGTTATAAAATATATACATATATATATATATTGTTGTTTATTAGTATAGTTGTTATATATTAGTATATTTATAACTTTAAGTTATAAACTATGTAGTATAATAGTTAATTATTAAGTATATTGTTGAGTTGAAAATATATGAATGTTAATCAACACAGCATATAATTCTTATTTATAATATGAGAATTATTATTATATTGTTACTATGGTTTACATATAATAGTATTAGATATTATACTAATAACTGTATGATATAATCTTTCGTACAGTTACAAAATTTTATTTTATATGTAAGCATGTAATATTTATATTATTCATGTATAAAATTAGTGGTTACACCAATTGTGTTTTTTATCGTTAACATTTATGAACACATAAAAATTTACGTATCCAGCATCATCGTCATGATCACTATCATATAATATGAATAAGAGAAAAAAGATAGGATAGATGAGAAGGATGAGGAGAATATATTAAGTGTATCACATAATCTTTGTGGATGATTAAATACACGAATTTTATGTAATTTTACTAGTATCTATACCAACTTTTATATTTTTAATACAAACAACTATAATGTTATTTTATAATTTTGCTTTATAATGATACAAAATACGTGTAAATAAATCATCCACGGAAAATATATAATAATACACATGTTACTTTAGGATTAAGAATTTACTTATGATCGTTTTACTATATAGTTTAGGTGGATAGTTGTTTACATTAATCTTGTGTAATTTGTAATAAATTTATAATATCTGTGTGAATGTAATGTAATTTTGAGTATAATTACATAAAATACGTGGATCTAATCATCCACAAGAATTATGTAACAATACGAATATAATCAAATATTTATTTATTTATAATTACATAATCCTTGTGGATGATTAGATCCACGTATTTTATGTAATTATACTCAATACATAATAAAAATTACATAATATTTATGTAATTATAATAATAAATATAACAAAAGAATTACATAAATTTAAGTTTAATTACATAAAATCCGTGTAATTAACCATCCACAGATGTTATGTGATAGTCTAAGGTTAATATTTTGACCATCAATATATAATACTAATATTATCACATAACAGCTGTGGATGGTTAATTACACGGATTTTATGTAATTACACATTTATATTATGTAATAACTAATAATCCGTCTGTATATAAATAATAATAATAATGGAAAATAACAAATAAAAGGAGTAACAATTAAATTATTATATGTATAAATAAATGTGGGTGGGTGGATGGAGAGGGAGGGAGAGGGAGAGAGGGAAGATATAAACTATTTTAAAATTACTATCCAATCTGGTTAGATAAGTTCTTAGCTATTACCAAAAATGAATAGTAATACTCATTATATGATATAATGTCAAATAAGTAATTGTTTTTGTTTCAATGGGTAAAAATAGTGATAAGTCTCTTCGTATTACGTTATGGCAACAGTATACTGATTGCCCAGATCTGCTTAATAACCCATGTTTTTGTTGTCCAAACTTGGTATCAGCATTTGAGTTCGAGATTGGTCACGTGTTAGCGGAGTCTAAGGGTGGTGAGAAGACAGTGCAAAACTGCAGACCTATCTGTCGTGCTTGTAATGGCCAATGTGGTAATAAGGAAATGTTTGAATGGATGGCTAGTCTGGGTTACAAACGACAGTATTGTCTTTACTCAGGTTGCTTGTCTTCAGCTAGTCATGGTTGGTATTGTCAAGATCATAAGGATGAACTTCGTCGCACTCCTGATACCGATCCTACGTTGACTAATTGGCATCGTATGCGCACGTCGCGTGATGACAAAACTTCAACCTTGGAATCCTACATTAACATCAAGGATATTCAATCATTGACCTCAACTTTAGCCAACACCAGTATCAAATCATCTTCACCTACTCATTCACCTTTATCATCAAAACCAAATGTTACGGTTGGTAAACCACGACAGAAAAAACAACCACGAGTTAACGATGAGGATGACAAACCTCCTCAACCGCGATTTGCATTTTCCATTCCCGAACCGATCTTTGATGATAACAATAAACCAACAACTGGAGGATACCGATCTTTATCAACTAATGATGATACTACTGGTTCACACGCAAAACCAACCGTGTCAAGACGTATGATGCCATTACCATCAACTCCTTCACCATTATTCTCATTACCGTCACCATCATCATCATCATCAAAACTGCAATTAAACACACACCGTAAGTATGATATTGATGATGATAGTAATGATGAGGAGAGTAGTGATGACTCATCTTCATCAAGTGATTATGAAACTACAGTTAAGGTTGTACCAAAACGTAAAAATCAAAATCAATCAAAGACAACGAGAAAACGACTGTTACAGACAGCAGTTACTGTCAACACTAACAAAGTAAATGATACTTGTGATAATGGTAATGTTAATGTTAATGTTAATAGTTACTATTATCAAATTGTAAACGATGTCGTTAAACACATGAGTACATATAAATATGTTAAGTTAACATATACGGTTCAATGTAATGATATTAAAAAGGATTATACAATTCGTGTTACTACTGATGATGATGTTCTTAATATTGTATGTTCACTGTTTGATAAAAATGTTATTAAACCATGGTTAGGTAATATTCACCATTTTATGGTTGGTAGTGTAATGTATGATTCTAAACAAGATATTATCGATTTGACAATGTGTAGTATAGATGAATTTGACATTATGGACCGGGGTAACCGCCAATTTGTCATTAAGGATAGAAGATTATTTATTGTTCCAAATGAACAGGAGTTACGTTTTTTGATCTCTCTGAGTCAACAAGGCTTTGATGATGGCAAGATGTTTGATGTATCCATATTGAGACAAGATGGCGTGACAATCAATGAACATATGGTTGAGTCATATTATAAACAACTAAATTTTGGACCTGATATTGATAAGAGAACTGTATTTTTCACCAAGAATGCCAATGACAATATTATGTACATTGCTGACAGTAAAGATGTGTTACCTAAAGATAAATATGTATTGTTTTTCTATTACACTGGTAGACAATATTACTGCATTGATCAATCATCCAAGATTTTATCTCTAATCTACAATAGAGTAAAATCACTGGACTCCCATGATGAAACTAAATCAACTGGTAAATCAACTGATAAATTAAAGGCTAAAGAGTCAAATGAACTTATGCATGATACTCTAACCGGTAAGAAATTACAAAAATATAGGACACCATTATGTGCCGGTGTCACATTATTTATGTTACCACCAGAGAATAATTAATCCCTTCCCCTCATTATCCACTACACACTATCCATATTACCTGCTACTCATAATATATATATATATATATATATAAAAACAAACCAAAATATTACTTATGGTAATATTATTAACATATTTTATACTAATAAACATTATATTATTAATATAGTGTATAAATAATATTATATTTACGTTTATATTTATTTATATTTTATTTTTACAATGAATGATATATTATAAATAATATAATGAATATATGTTATACTTAAAACCTAATAAATACAATATCTATTATTATAATTAGTGTTATATATTGTGCATGGTGGATAGTAATAGTAAATTATGATTATTTATAGTAATTATTTATAACATGTATACTAAAAGTAGTAAAAATGTTTACAAATGGTATTCGTACTATGGCTGTAAGGAACGTAATGAAGTTTGGTACAACTACTGCACCTTCAACAGTGGCAGCGGCGGAAACTGCAGCAACAAAAGTAACCAATCATGTTAATGTTCCTGGTTTGCAAGTACAACCACAACCTCAAATGAATCCAAATCCAAAACGGGGTTTTGATTATCACAAGGCCGGTATGATTTCAGGAGCTGTTGGCGCTTTAGCCTACATTGTGTCAGAGTCTGCAAAGACTAAAAGGGATAATGGACCAGTGGAGACTGGTTTATTAGTATCATTATCATCACTGGGTGGTATGGCTTGTGCAGAACTCTTCCCACCATTAGCTCCATTCTTTGGAGTGGTATTTCTACCAACAATTGTTAACTTATGGGTAGCAGAAAATAATAAAACAAAGTAATAAACAAAAAAATAATAACAAGATTGTTACTGTCCCAGACAGTAATTATTAAATATATACAATATTACCTAATAGTAATTCATATGTTTATTATATTTATATATATATATATATATATATATATGGATAGCGTAAGGTCGTATGTAAATTATATATAATATATAATTTACTATTATATGAATTTGTGTATGATTGATAATTACTGTCTGGGACAATATCATACAAAAATGTGAATAAACAAGCATAATTAAATTAATATTCTTTTCGTTTAAGTTTATTAACATCAGTATATTAAGGTACATTTATGTATCTCTTAATTTTTAAGTTAAGAATTACTTAATACTTGTTGGTAATGTAACATTACATATATGAACACAGACGAGTCTAATTTTGAGATAAATTTTTACACCTATTACAAAATAATATTTATTTTTTATAATAAAAAGCATCATGGAAGAAAGCAAAATTAACCTTTTCATCCAAAAGCTACATTTGGATCAATGGTTTCCGGATTTAGACAGAGATCTGATAGAACTATCTATGATCATGAACCTAGAAGGCAAAGAAAAGATGACACCCAAAAGAGAACATCTCTTTGATAGATTAGAAAACACTTACGGTATAATTCAAGACGGCACTGGTAACAGATGCTTAGCATACTATGGTGATTTACTTCTTAGTATATTAATAATTGATCGTTTTAGATTAAATTTTGGCTTGGACATTACCAATACTATGCTCTCCGAGTCCAAAAAAGATCTCACGACTAATAAACTGTTAAAACAAATATCCATAGATTTAAATATATGTAATGAGGTGTTTGAAATAGGAAACCCGTTTATACATGCTAAAAACGAATGTAGTGAATGTATGGAAGGAATACTTGGCGCTTTATATTTTAAATTCGGTTTTGCGGGTATTGACCGTATTAAAAAATGGTGGTACTCTTTGGAACCAGTTAATACTGTCGTTGAAAATTATTTAGTAAATCTTCGTGAAATGAGAGAAGTAGAGCTTTTTAAAACTGGTTACTTTCCACGTCTAAAATGGGATAAGCATCACGACGTTAGTAGTTTTCTTGAAAAGTATCTATCAGATAACAGAAATTTTGAGTTATATGTAGAATACTCAGAAGATGAGTACCATGACGTTTTCTTAGAAAACAAACTAACCAGAAGAAGATACTATATTTGTACAATAATGATTGATGACAAAAAGGGTTTAAAACAGGGTTTAATTAACAAAAAAATTTGGTATTAAAGAAATGAAATAAAGAGTGAAATTACTTTATATTAAAGTATTAAATGTCAGATTTACTTACTACAGATGAATTTTGGTCACTGTACATTAAACGTCAAAGAACAAGAGAAGAGGAGATAAAATTAAACCGATTCATATACAATGGTTGGGGCTGTAGCTATGATTATGGAATTGCAAGAATTACACATTACATACATATCGGTAATGAATTTGATGTTAATCCAATACTTGATACCCCTGATGAGAAAGAGGAGGAGTATCAAGATAATATTCATCACATTAAACGACAGGAGTACTATGAGAGTTATTGTAAAACCCATGGAGAACCACACCCTTGTCACAACAGAGTATTTGACAACGAAGTAGGAGATATCGATTACAGTCTTGACAATGATAATTATACTAATGATGTATATAGTGTCAATGACATCGAGAATCATGATGATGTTGTGTACCATGAGTTAAACTTAAACGATAACTTCGATCCGTATGGTGATGGTAGAAATGGAACAACAACTGACAGAGTTGAATATTTATGTGACTTCTTACAAAGAAATCTTAAGGATACAGGTATTCAACCAGAATTTTGTATGCCACTGTCATATTACCTATGTGACATGGATTATCGGGTTATAAAAGGTGTACCATTTAATAGGCAAAGTTGTAATGATGAACATATTATGTTCCCATATAATATATCCAAAATTACTCATGCATGGAAAGGCAAATCACCGTTAGACAAATATGGTAAATATACTAAGAAATGGCTATTATTAGGTCAACTAACTACTGGACGAGCAACAGATAACAACACTAAATACTTCTACTTCTGGTCTTGGTGTATTGGTGATAAATTCTCACTAAGAGACCACATAACATTACACATTTGTGACAACTACAATATGTTAATTAATGGGGCACTCAATACTTGTGACAGACGTAGACTTGGTATTCCTCCTCCTTCATCTCCTGCCTTCCCTTCATCTTCTTCCTTTCCTTCCACATTCACATTGTTGTGATCACTATCAATATGAACAACAAAATAATAGTAACTTATACTAAACATATATACTACTATGTTATCACTAAACATTTTATTACTCTAGGTAATAAACAAAATACATTAACGATGTTAGTACAATACTGTATGTGTATATACATACAGACACATAAACATAATAGTAGGATTATCACAATATATAAAGATATAAGGTGTATTTAATATTCTTTAGTAACTTGTTAAATGTAATGTACTATATAAAACAAGAATATATTACTTGTGTAACATTATGTATATTATTAACATTATTCTATATTGACAGAAGATAAAATATATTAGTGATATAAGAAAATATGCTTCTTATCAAGAAGCAACTATTGTTGTTGATATTATGTTTACATGATAAATAATACGTATATGTATGTATAGTAAATATCATGAAATACTGCAAAATTATTATTATTTTAGTGTTATTATAAATAATAATAGCATTTACATCTTTGAGATGTAAAGAACATATTTATACCACTGTTGTACCCAACAACAAGAGAGTAACTGTTAATAATTTTATTGTTATTAATTTACCAGTTTAATATAATCCTAGACATTTCAGTATGGTAATAATAGATGTAAAGATTGTAAATGCAAAAAATACCTTGTCACCAATATCTTTATATTTCAAATACAGATATGTAATTAATAATTATTATTAATTACAATTACTATCTATTATTGTATCTTATATCAATGATTATGTTGTATACCTTGGATATAATGGATACATTTTCTGTAAAGTATAATTATTGAAGTATGATAGGTATGATAAGTAACTGTATGGTATAGGTAATAAAGGTGGATTAACGTACATACCGCTATTTGTAATATTATTAACAAGTAAGATTAATTTTATAGTTTATTATTTAATGATATAAAAATGTTTAGTTTACTCAAAAGTTTATATTCTATCTTTAGTGATGATAGTGAACATGATGAGGAGGGTAGGGATGAACATGAGCACAAGGACAGAAACCATGATGAGTGGACAAACCTAATTAAGAAGAACTCAGAGCATTTTACCGTTGTCATTGATTGGGAGTTTAAACATTATGATGTATTGGTGTTTAATTGTTCACAGTATGACATAATTGTTAAATGTGGTGATAAGACAGTTAAGGTGCAATCTTATTTAGGTCATGAGCGTGAATGTCCTAAATACATATCCCTTAAATTTAACAGTGATAATGGTAACAGTGATAATGGTAACAGTGATAATGGTAACAGTGATAATGGTAACAGTGATAATGGTAACAGTGATAATGTAATTAACATTACAGGGTGTGACAACAATGTTGTAATTAATAAACAATTACGTCTAATGGCTGGAACAGTAGTTTACTTGGAAAATGTAGATTTGGTTTGTTAACTAACTTAACATTTATTAAACAGTTGGGTTGTAAATCTTGTAACTTTCAATGATCAAAAGACCCAGAGTTTAAAAATGTAAACAATAACCAAGTTATTGTTATAAACAACTAATATAAAATAAAATTAGAATATTGCTCTTTACAAAATATAACCCATGTTTGGTATATTACAGTATCCAAACTAGTTAGTGTGCTGAGTCAACAATAAATAAGTATCATGATATTCCATATGTTTGAGTGTAATGTTAAAACATATGGAATATCTTTTGTTGTTGTAATGTTACAGTTGTGTTGATATAGGAGTAGTACTATTTTGGTTAGTATAACAATATACTTCACCACAATTTTTAATCTTATCCCAGTTAAGATTATTACTGTTCATGGTATAGATAACATACTATAATGAATTGAACATTATGAGTACTACTAAATAAAACATATGTTGTTATTTTATAGTGTAAGTATAGTTTATTAACATGTAATTAAAATATACAATAAACAAATATGTTTATAAAATTACATTACAACAGGTGTTATATAGACTACATTATGTTATAATGTTGAGTATTTGGGTTAATTACGTGTTGCTAATACCAATGTTTCTGAGGTGAAGGTAGAAATTTGTATATGAAAACATGTTTAGTAAATTTCTTAAATTTACTGCTTTCCACAATTTGGACAGTCTCATAGCATTTCATATCTTTAAGCATACGTATATACATCTACCAAAGTATTTCTGTTGTTTGCAAGTGTTGGTAACGTGTAGTATTATAGGTGGAGTAAATACCAATGTTCTTTTTAACAAATATGTTTAACAAATATGTTTAACAAATATGTTTAACAAATATGTTTAACAAATATGTTTAACAAATATGTTTAACAAATATGTTTAACAAATATGTTTACATAATTTTTAACTTCAATTATACCTCTCCTCATCTTAATCCATGTGTCCAATCATTCAACACCACTATTATAATATGTTGTGTATGTGTGTGCAAATTAACATATTGAGTAAACAGACCTAATATTCATCCAACAAGTAAAATATATTTAAAAGACAAGTTGTTATTACTGTTATAAATTATTTGTTACTCAACTGATATATGTATAAACGTTTATAACAACAAACTTATGATTTTAATATTAACTTTGCTAATATTTAATATCTTACCTAATGTAGTTTATTATTGTTTATCTCGTAATGTCTTTGATTAATATAAATATTTACAAATTCAAGTATAAACTTAATAGTTGTAAATAACAAATAATCATATTAAATTGTTATAGTTGGAATTATATGTATTAAGGATATGTGAATGTTCGCTGTCAATGGTTATACCATATTCTAAAGTGTTTTACTTCCTAGTATATAATTACACAATTGTATATGTTTTTAAAATGTGTAGTCACTCAAAATATTATTGAATGGTTGTTACCTCAAACAATTGTATAACTGTTTAATATTATAAATATTTTAACCACACTTAATATTCGTTGTATAAAAAAATATACTGGTTAAGTTATGACCTGTTGTTTTAAGTTTACTACCCTAATCTTAGTTTATAGTTTAATTTCATGTCCACCAAACATTTGTTGAGTAAAACATTCATGAACAAGTAGGGAGACGATATATATATCACATATTACATATTACAAGACTATAATTAGACTATCGAGTAAGCTTTAACATTTTCATCATCAAATAATTTACCCTTAAATTTTTTAATATTGTACTATTGTTTTATAACTAAATACATAACACTCATTGACTGGTTAACACAATATTGTTGTTAACATATTTTTTACATTATTTGGTGAACTTTAAAACAGTATAGTTAACTATACTGTTATGTTTTTTTACCATATTTTAACACCTTAACAATAATTTGGTTATTGTTTAAATCTTGTGTATCTTCTTTATTTTATCTTCTAGTAGATATGTTCTCCTTATTCCCTTTGTTTACTAGTTGTTCGTGTGTATGTGTATGACAATTACCACATTAACAATCTTAGTTGTTAATGTGGTACACCATGCACTAAAAAGATGTTTTCATTTAACTTATCATGGTATAAAAACATTAAACATACAAATAATATTTGTATGAATTCTTTACACTACCATTACTACAATAATACTTTATTTAGTACAACATAATGTTGTATTATACATGTTTACTTATTTTGTTAACAATTGTGTATAATTTTAACAATACAATACAATTATAACATTAACATTTAGTTGTGTTTATAATAAAAACACAAAACAATAAGATATTAAAACAATAAGATATTAAAACAATAAGATATTAAAACAATAAGATATTAAAATAACAAGACAGCATTAAGTGATTCATAATACAGTATTATGAAGGTAATTGTACAATATGTGTATGTGTGTGACAGTGGACACTATCTCACAACTTGTACATCAAGTCATGATAAAGTGGGATGGTTGTTGAGTAGCGATATTTAATGTGGTCCTGGAAGCTTGTGAATCTAGTTGAGTTTTCAAATGACAATGGTATTTGAGCGAACATACCTATTTGTTGGCTAGTGTATACGTTAAAACCCAGTCTGGAGGGAGTTAAGATTAACATAATCTTATACCATGACATAAACTTCTCAATGGCTTGGAAACTATCCATATCACCATAAAGAATGGAGTAATTAACAACAGTATAGGATGACAATACCTCCAATAACAGTTCAACCATATCTTCCACCTTGTTATTGTTGTTAACATTATCAGTAGTTTCACTCTTACTTCTATCTTGGTGACGGAAGATAATATCCAAGTAAAGTTTGGCATCTGATTTAAACTTGTCATAACAACATTGTCTAATGACAAGTGCTTGTTTATTAGCACATGCACCACCAATTATCTCAGAGTAGTCACTCTTGCGCATATTACCTGTGTTGATTAGCCACTTTAACAAATTAACATGACCATTGAAAGCTGCTGAACGAACGGTTTCAGTGAATAACATCTGCTTAAGCTCAAATGGACAAAAACCAGATGAATAGTAACCTTTGGAAGACATATCCGATGGATTACGATGTTCAACCTTTGGGTCTACATTATTACCCCACTTAAATATTGAAATATGCTTATAGACTTGCTCAACTATCCACTTGATATCATCAAAACTACTCTTTTCGTTTAGCCAACAAATTAACATGTTAATTGCTGGATACTGTGTTGATACATCCAGCTTATCGCTAGTGCCAACTAAATTCTTCATTCGATACAACTCCAACTCGTAATCATCGTCAGTTGGCACTACACTATGATAAGTGTACAATTTGTCACTGTCATAGTTAGCAAACATGGCATCGAGTACAACCATTGGTTACTATTAGGTTATTATTTGTATCTCCACACACACTAGTATTATATAATAATTTTCACTTTTAAAATATGGTACATGACATACATGTGGTTAGTTAAAATTACAATAAACATATGAAGTTACACACCTATTATACATTTAGTATGATGCCATTAATAAAAACAAATATATATATATATATATATACTGTCATTGACAAAAATAAATATTTACTTGTATATTTTGTTAGGTAATGAGACAAATGTGTATTCAAAACAATATACATTAACATAAACAGGTAATTTAACTGCAATCACATAGCCATCTGTGTAAACAAGAATCCACAAACATTATGTGAATGTGTTAATTTATAATAAATAGTTACATGTGTGTAGTGCTACATGATATTTGTGAATCCTTGTTTACACAGATGACCATGAAGCCACCCTAATATAGTAAGTGATTAATCTGTATTACATTAAGGGCGGTTTGTATCAAATTATAACAATACATCAAAATGACATATATTAACATAACTAAATAATTTAGGTATCATTACATGACTATACGTGTGAACAAAAAATCCACGATAGTCATGTAATTTATGCATATAATTACTTGTTGTATACTGTTATATCTACATGGATATTGTGGATAGTTGTTTACACAAATGGTTATGTAATTGCGCTAGTATAACAGGTAATTAACCTGTAATTATTCCAATGATAATTTATATCAAACCATAACAAAGATATTTAAAATAGCAGATGTCAGTGTAACCAAGTAATTCAAGTACCATTACATGGCTATTTGTGTAAATAAGTATCCACAACATTCTGTGATTGTTCTAGTACTTATCAAACAAGTACATGTGTAAGATCACATGGATATTGTGGATCGTTACCCGCACGTATTGCCATGTAATTACCGTAATATAACATGTAATTATCCTGTAATTATTTCAAAAGTAGTTCATATCAAACAACAATCAAAACATTAAGACAACATTGTACTTAGTACATACGTTTGTGGTAACTATAAGTTTACCAAAATAAGTAGCAGTAATTACATATTTTGTGTTAATGTACAACCATGTAATAATAGTTACTGGTAATAATTACCAGTATACAATATTTAATATAATTGTAATTATATATATATATATATATATATATATTTATTTAACAGTAGTTTACTTGTTAAATTTAACAAATGGAGATAGTATGATACAACATAGTGTTGTGTATTAAGTAATTGTAATATACCATAACAATATTGTGACATGAAAGAAAGAAAAGTAACATTGTCATGGTATATTTTGTCTTTTGATGTAATTTATTTTTGGTGTAATTTATCTTTGGTGTAATTTATCTTTGGTGTAATTTATCTTTGATGTAATTTATTTTTGGTGTAATTTATTTTTGGTGTAATTTATCTTTGATGTATTAGAGTATGCAATAATCAAATAACAACAAATATTGTAAAACACTAAAATAATATAAGTGTAGAGATATATCATCAACAAATAGTACATTAGTTATATGTTCTTGTATAGGTTTTACTGGTAGAAGATTATTTTTTTTACATCATGTATTAAACACATGTAAACATGTTAGTACAATATGTTTATATACCAAAAATACAAAAACTCTATGGTGAAAAATATTCATACAATTATGTACATAACAATTACGTACAATACACATTCACATGTATCATTTTGTTTGTAATAAGAATATTTGTTGCCTATTGTATTACAAAAGTTAGAGAGAGAGTATACAGTTAACCATCTGCACATAAAATATTATACAAATTTACAACACACATCATATAATGTGTTATTATGATATTATTGTCATAGTAGAATAAATATAAATACCTGTCATTACTGTACATATTTTTCCATGATTGTCGTGGATTCTTAATTGCACAAATGTTATGGAGTTGTACTTATAACTACCAAGTGGTTATAATTTAGTTGTTTAATTTTGTCAAGAGTAAAAATATGTATGCATATGTTAGTGTGATTACATAATTTAGACATACTCATGACTAATATCTGTGTAATTAACTATCCACAAACATCATGTAAAGTTACACATTACATGCAATTACATTATTTTGTACTTTTATGTGAACAATATTACATAACAAACAATGATACATACATACATACATACATACATAAATTTCTAGAATGTGTACTGTACATATTCTCTTTATTTTGTTTATCGTTAAATACACAATTATAACATAAACTTATCATGTGTTATATTGTAATTATGTTATGATATGTAACGTATCAACACTGTCTTTGTGGATTGTTAGTTACACAACTATTGTGTAACTGTTGTGTAATAATTTTGAGAAGGAAAGGAGTATCAAAGAATATAGTGAGAGGATGAAAGGGGTAGGGAGTGTGAGCAAACACCTACTAATATAAAAAATACCTATAACAACATCGTTGTTATAATAAATATTTAACATGTGTTGTTATGTGATATAATTTATGTTTGTTGTGTGTATAAATGTAATTTGGTATATTTTTTTACTATTTGTAATTGTTGACAATTACGTTTGTGGATATATTACTACTCAAGTACAATTGTATGACAAATTATATAAATCAAATCAAAAACCAAACAAGACAAAACCAAAGGTGGCCTATATTGAGAGTAAGTTGCATTAAAGGGAAGATAACCTTTGGTAATCCAAAATTCACAAACACTACATATTAATACGTTAAATGTTTAGAAATACAAGAGAAGAAAGTGGATATACAAAAAGTAATTACCATAATTGTAATACACATACAATATTAGTATAAATAATAGTTACATGTAATAGTTGTTTGTATGATTGGTTATTTAATACGACCTATTTTCGAAATATTACAGGTTAATTATTTGTTATATCTACACAATTACATGGCAATACATGTAAGCGTTTGTGAGACTTAGTCTTTCCGCTTTTCCACTTCGTTTATCGCTTATCACAAGCAGCAAGCTGCGACAAGCGACAAACGCAGTGACAAGCGCTAGGCAACATCATCCACAATATCCATAGTGTTCACATATGTAATTACTTGTTTATACTAACACATCCACATGGATATTGTGGATCGTTGCCCGCACGTATTGCCATGTAATATCACTTAAATTACTAGATTACAATCACGGATTGTAATTACGGTTATGTGTTTTTTGAATCAGTGAATGATTGAAAGAGTGAATAGATGTTTGATATAAATGATATATAGATATAATCTTTGTTTATATAACATGACGGGTGACAAGACTTATTATAACTTTGTTTATTATACTACTCGTAGTAGTATTTTTATAATTGTAGTAATAGATGTAAACTACTTTGAATACTGCAAGTTGCAAGTATATCGCATATTATAAAATAAGTGCAAGTGAAAGACTGGGTGAATGGAGAGGAACAAGGGAAGATAGATAGTTGTTTACAACGAGAAAGTACATGTTATAATGTAACATTACAACATTTTACATTTCGTTGAGTGAAGTATTACCAATACCTGATTACACATCACTAGTCATGTCTAAACTATACATTGACTAATTATTATGTTTATGAATAATCACAAGTTAAACTTGTGATTATATATATATATATTATGCTATATTACATGTCTTTATGTAAGACACAATTTGCTTGACTTGAAACGCATATGTATATGTTGTAGTCATATATAGTAACAAGTTACAAATAACTATATCAAAAAACTTGCAAGATTAGAAACTAGTATATATTAACAAGAATATATGCTCAATCAATCAACCTAACCATAAACCAGTCAGTAAAACTTAACATTGGGTAGTAAACACATATACACACAAAAACAACATAATGTTGTATATTAAATATAAGTCCAGATGTTAGCAGTTTATTTAATCCACTCATAATATAATAACAGTATCAATACGTTTTTAACACACACAATACTTTGTGTATAATATACATGATAACCGTGGATTGTTAAATACACATATTTTATATAATTTGTGAAGATTTAAACTGGTGGTCACAAGTAATATTTTATGATAAGTACATAATGTTAAATAGTATTAGATCAACAGAAGATATTTACAAAAATAATGTTACAATTTAACACATCTTGATATTAAAACAAAAGTAAAGTGTTTAACTTTGCAATGAACAGATACCATACTTTATTTGTTATGTTATG
>Ga0302300_1000273_pt1 | contig 40833 bp, 37 predicted proteins | sample III_Palsa_E1_1_FD_198756 | JGI IMG/M metagenome (GOLD analysis project Ga0302300, IMG submission 198756) | Peat permafrost microbial communities from Stordalen Mire near Abisko, Sweden - III_Palsa_E1_1 | ecosystem: Environmental > Terrestrial > Soil > Palsa > Peat permafrost | place: Sweden...
GTGCGGCCAATGTCATTAAGTTAAGGGATTTCATATCGCATCTCTTTGATTTTTAGTTACTTTAGGTCGGGTTCGGGCTCTGAATTTACCGACATGTCTTTCGATAGTACGGTTATTACGTATTGGAACAGTGTGGTTAAGGAACAAGGTCTCCAGTTCTTGAAATATCTTATCAAGTGGCGCCTGCCTGTAAAGCAGTTCTAATATCCTGTTTTTTAGAAAGCCGTAAGATAGATTAGCATTTACTTTATAATCATACTGTTTGCCTTGGTTCTGTATTGCCAATTCATCTGCCAGATCATTCACGATAACTGACTGGAGGTTGCTGATGAAGATAGCACAGGAAAAGTCCTGCTGAATGCTTACTGGTGAATAGCCTGTAAAATGCTCTACTTTAAGTTTGTTCTTTAATTCATCGTAAAAAGTCTCAACACCCCACCTTAAAAAGTATAGTTTCTTGAACATCTTAGCAGGATATCTTTGACTGTCCAATAACGTTGTTATTAATACTTCTACTTCTCCGCCAGGCAAGTCAACCCGTAATAAACGCACCTTTAAAAAGCTGTCTTTATGGTAATCCTTACCCTTAAAAGAGTGCCTGTTATTAGGCTGTATTTCTGTAATTAAAGACTTTTTACCTCCGGCAATAAAGTTCTTTGCTATAGAAAAACTTGCTGTTGTTACCCGTATCAAACAATCAACATCCCGTTTAATATGCTCATTGATAAACTCGTATGAGGGATACCCACGGTCGTAGATTATTAAGTCTTTATTCTTCCACCTATGTGCATGTCTTAATGCCAGTTCTCTTTCCCCTTTACTTAAATTATCTAAAACAGCGTCTAATGTAAGACCGTTTAAAACATCATACAACACTGATGCCCTTGCTTGTACAATCTCCACTTGGGATTGGTTTTTTGTTACTCCATAACATTTTTTTAGTTCTACTGTACAAGGTAACGTAAGCTTTGAACTATCAACTGCCAGCACTCTAATTCCATTCAAATAGTTTAATGCCTCATTGTCTGGGGTGTAAAAGTTATCAATAATCACCCCTGAAAGATGGCTAAAAACTTCCGGATCGATCTTTTTCCGGTTTTGAATAAATGCACTTGAAGTAAAAGAACGGGTACTGCCCGAAGAAAAACGCTCGTTCAAATAGCGTACAAAGCCATCTATTTCAACCGCAAGGCTTCGCCTCAACAAATTGAACATAAATAACAAAGTTGAGCTAAATGGTTGCTTTCTGTTCCTGGTAAAGTCTTGCTTATTCATCTTAAACGTCAGAGCAAGTTCCTTACTGAAAATTGTCTCCCTCAATTTTTCTATAATTAAAAATGAGGTTTTTTTTGCACTTTAACTAATTGATTATGAATTGAATATACTAAAAATGCAATTATAAAACAAGTTAATTAATTGACAATCAGATGTTTATTGTCTTAACTTAATGACATTGCGCGTGCGGCTGGATGAGGAGTGGCAGGGAGGGGTCTATGCGCTATGATCAGCACATTTGTGAACCCCTTCCTTCCCTTCCCCGGGGAAGGAATCGCACATGGCCGGGCTCTTTTCACATCTTCCGAACACTTGTGGTCTTGATACAAAAGAAACAAAAAATCAAGAAAGAGGGGATGCTTCCGCCCGCAAGCCATACTCCCGGCCCGCGCCCTCTTTCGAGAGAGCCTGCGCACTTTTGATAGTATAAACAATGACAAACAATGACGCTTTGTTGTTATCTGTATTACCTATCCTCTATCCAAAATAAACTGCAGCAGATCGTGGATCGGTTGCCTGATAATTTTACCTGTGCGTACGCCGTTGGCTTTGCACAATTCGGTTAGTTCATCGGCAAAAACATAGGCTATGGAGCCTACAAAATTGCACTTGTATTTATTGTATTGCGGGTACGCCTTTATGTTTGTTTCAATAAACTCCAGCAACCCGCTTTTTAACAGATTTTGGGCATATTCGGTGTGCCTTATACCAAACAAAAACTTTGAGAACGATGCCAGATAAGAGTTGCCCCCGGGTTTTTGGTATACATTTTTTATAACCGTTTCCCTATCCAGGTGATAAGCCTCATAAAATTGCTCATCAATATCCGCAGGCATGTTTCCGTATAGGTAATCAGTGATCAGAGCTTTGCCAAACCAGGTGCCCGACCCTTCATCGCCCAAAACATACCCCAAACCGTGCTGGCCGGCGTGTATTTCATCGCCATCAAAAAAAGAAATATTTGAGCCGGTGCCTAATACACAACACAGGCCCTTTTCATGGCCGCAGGTAGCGTAAGCTGAACCCAGCAGATCGCTATCAATGCTTATATACGCCTTGGGAAAAAGCTGACTAAGGGCGTTGGAAACTATCTCGTGCCTATCGGGACTTGAACAGCCTGCGCCAAAAAAATAGATCTCGGTAATACTGGCACCGTAGGCTATCATATCAGTAGCCTGCTCCTGTAATATCTTTAAGATCTCTTTTTCTGAAAGAAAGTATGGGTTTAAGCCTGATGTCCTGAATTGTTTTGCTTCTTGCTGCGGTAAAGCCAGTAGCCAATCTGTTTTTGACGATCCGCTATCAGCAACTAAGATCATGTGAGAAGAGGTCTTCGAGTGCTTTGTGAGTAACTGGTTTAGATATAAACTGGGTAACGTATTTGTTTACCAGCGCCTTTTTAATGTCAGTAGGATCAAGTGATGAGGAGAGCATAAATATTTTTATATCCTTTTTATTTTCTATGTCGATCTCATCATACACTTCTAAAAATTCAAAGCCGCTCATATTTGGCATGCGTACATCCAAAAAGATAATGTCGGGCTTTACAATACCCGTTCTTAATGATTCAATGGCATCTTCAGGAGATTGCAGTATAACAATATTCTCGGCATAATTACCCGATTCCAGTATTTTACTGGTTACAAAATTATCGATGTAATTATCATCTATCAACAAACAGGTTTTATAACGAACGCTCATCAATTCAAATTTAACCTTTTATAATTGCTTTAAAAAGTATAATCAAATGTTATTACTTAATTATTAATTATAATTGGGTCGTAATATTCGTTACTTTTTAGTGAAATATCAACAATAAAATAATTTTAACTGTATACTGTTTATTTTTGGCACTTTATCAAACGATTTCTCAAATTTGCGATCAGTAATATTCACCATAAATTTTTTCAATAACCCCTCGATGAAAAAAATTCATTTAACTGCGCTTATCTCTCTAATACTACTTTTTATGGATATAAATATCAGCAATGCGGCATCCACGGCCCAAATTTCGTATACAGTAACTTTCCCCGAGGCTCAGGCCCACTATGCTGATATTGAAATGCACATCAGCCATTTAAAACAAAAGACACTGGTTCTGAAATTGCCTGTTTGGACCCCAGGTTCCTATCTTATACGAGAATTTTCAAAAAACGTTGAGACATTTAGCGCCGAGGTTAATGGAAAACCTATATCATTTAAAAAAACACGTAAAAACTGGTGGAGCATTAATACTGATGGCATTACCGATGTTACAGTAAAATACAAGGTGTATTGTAATGAAATATCAGTACGTACCAGTTCGGTTGATGTTTCGCATGGCTTCCTGTCAACCTCGGGCATGTTTATGTATCCCGAAGGCATGCTGCACCAGCCGTCAACCATCCACATTGTACCTTTCCGGGGCTGGACAAAAGTTTCTACCAGTTTAGAGATGGTGGATAATGATCCCTTCACCCTGCATTCGCCCAATTATGATATTCTGTTTGATTCGCCTATTGAAGTAGGTAACCAGGATATATTTGGATTTAATGCGGCAGGTGTAAAATACGAGGTTGCCATGTACGGCACTGCCAACTACGATAAAGAGCGCCTTAAAAAGGATATGGCCAAAATTGTGGAGCAGGAAACTGCTGTTTATGGCGAAAACCCGAATAAACATTATGTATTTATTGTGCATAATTATGCCCGCGGCGGCGGTGGCCTGGAGCATTTAAGTTCGACAGTGTTAGGTGCATCGCGCGATGCTTATAGTTCAGAAACAGGCTACCAGAACTTTTTGAGCCTGGTAGCGCATGAGCATTTTCACCTATGGAACGTAAAGCGCCTGCGCCCAATAGTTTTAGGTCCGTTTGATTATGATAATGAAAATTATACTACCGATCTTTGGATCGCGGAAGGTTTTACTGCTTATTACGAGGATATTATATTAAGGCATGCCAACTTAATCCCGGCTGACAATTATTTAAATGTGCTGGCTAATGATATTAACCTGGTTGAAAACCAGCCGGGCCGCAAAGTGCAAACCGTAGCCGAAGCAAGCTACGATGCCTGGATAAAAGCTTATCGCCCTAACGAAAACTCTGCAAATACAACTATATCTTATTACAGTAAAGGCTCCGTAATAGCCATGCTGCTTGATCTGGAAATTATTAATGATAGCCATGCTAAATACTCATTGGACGATGTGATGAAGCATATGTACACCGAGTATTACAAAACCCTGCACCGCGGCTATACTGATGAAGAATTTAAAGCAGGGCTTGAAAAATTTGCAGGCAAAAACCTGGATAAATTCTATAAAAAATATGTGTATGGGTTAGATGATCTGGATTATAATAAGTACCTGGGCTATGCCGGTTATAAATTAACTGATACGTTGGCTTCAAATAATGACCCGAGCCTGGGTGTATCTGTTGCGAATACTAACAATAAAATAATGGTAACAGCAGTGCTGCGCGATGGCGCGGCATGGATAGCCGGTATTAATACTGATGATGAACTTACTGAAATAGATGGCCACCCAATAACTAATATGGCCGATATGTTAAATGGTAAAAAGCCGGGAGACAAGATAATGGTAACACTTAACCGTGATGGGTTGCCGCTTACTTTGCCAGTAACATTGCTCAGGAACTCACAGGTAAAATATAAGATTGATACGCTGCCAACCGTTACACCTCAGCAACTTATTGTTAGAAATAAATGGCTTAAATTATAGCTATATTATTGAGTGATTTTATATTTTCTTGATTTTCAAAAACATTTTATAACAAGCCCATGTTGTTATAAAATCTATGAAAATCATTAATAAATTAAAATCATTATGAACTCACTATTGTATATCATTGCCGTTATCCTGCTGATTGGCTGGGCATTAGGCGTATTCTTGTATTCTGCCACAGGTATTATACATGTATTATTAGTAATTGCTATTATAGCTTTAATATTAGGTATAATCAGGCGACCAACTGCCATTTAACCTGATAAAGGTATCAAAACAAAAAAGGCGTTTCATGAACATGAAACGTCTTTTTTGTTAGTTACACCCATCTTCTCTACACCGTCATTGCAATGACGCTTGGTTAGCTTGTTAGTGATATTACACACATTTACTATTTTTGCCGCATGGCAACCATCACCGGCATAGCATTTACTTTATTGAACCAGGATCTGTTGCTGTTGCCGCAGAAAGCTATTTACTGGCAACAGGAAAAAGCTTTGATTGTGGCCGATGTGCATTTAGGAAAGGTTGGGCATTTTCGTAAGGCGGGTATTGCTGTACCCCGCAATATGGAACAGAATGATCTGGCGGTTTTATCAGACCTGATAGATGAACATAACCCTGAAAAGATCATTTTCCTGGGCGATCTTTTCCATAGTGATATTAATGCTGACTGGGATTGGTTTGTATTATGGCGAAAACAATTTCCAAAACTTGAACTGATCCTGATACGGGGGAATCATGACATTATACACGATAGCCATTACCTGGATCTGAATATTGCTTTGCATGATCAGCTTTTGATCAGCCCATTTTTGATGCTACACCATCCCTTAGACGATGCTGCCTTACTGCAAACAGACGGCTACGTATTTTGCGGGCATATACATCCCGGTGTCAATCTTTCGGGCCGGGCGAGACAGCAAGTTACCCTTCCTTGTTTTGCTTTTGGCAACAGGCAGGCCATACTGCCATCATTCGGGAAATTTACAGGCAGGGTTGCTATCCGCAGCCAGCAAGCCGACCGCATATTCGCGGTATTGCAAAACAAAGTTATAGCTATTGATTAATGCTTTGCCAGTTGATCCCGTACTGCATCATAAAGATCATTGAAATCAACATCCCGTTTAATAAAATGCCAGTTACTATCTAACAGATCATAGGTTGGTATGGTGCTAATACCCCAGTTTGCCATATTGGGTGATGCCTCACCTTTAAGATCACAAATTTGTGTCCAGCTCATTTTATCTTCTTTTATAGCGCTGGTCCATGCACCTTGCTGTGTATCTAATGAAACACTTACAATAGTAAAATCTTTGTTTTTCAACAGGCTGGCATAATCGTTTAACAAACTGTTATGATTTAAGCGGCTTACCTTACTGTCAGACTGCCAAAACTCAACCAATATTATCTTTTGAGTAATAGTTTTTGGATCGAATGCCTTACCATCGGGCGTTTTGCCTGCTATTTTAGGCGCAATTGCGCCGGGTGCTAGTTTTACCAAGTTGGCAAGGTCATCACCCTCGGTTTTTCCTTCATCGGTATTTTTCTGATCAGCTGTGAATTTTTGATATACAGTGTAAAAACTTATCGGGTCTTTTTTATAGTCTATTTGAGCTAATAGATGTGCTTCAACCTGATTTTGCGGGTGTTTGCTTACATAATCACCTAATACAGAAGATTGTGCATTATCACGATCTGTAATGGCATTATTTAGCTTGGCAAGCAATGCATTATATTGTGAACTGCCTGCCGGCGGTGCATCTTTGCCATATACCAATCCTGATAATGAGTCGACAATACTGCCTGCCGCATTTATTTTCGCACCGGCTATATTGTAATATTCTGAAAGCTCATTCTGTATCTCCGAACTTGATTTTATTGAGGGATATGTTTTGCCCGCTTCTAAACTAATATCATAAGTACCGGGCTCCAGGTAAACATCATAAGCTGCGCGCCGGCCATCCTGCATAATATCTTTTCCAATTTGCAGGCTGTAATAGCCCTTGCCTGGCAATGTTTTTTTTATCTGAAATTTGCCGTTAAAAATATTTTCAGAAAATACGGTGGTTCCATTCAGGTCTTTTACAACAAAAATACCATTATCAATACCAGGCATATTACCTGTAAATTCAATATAATGATTGGTGCAGCCAGTTAATAGCAGGGCAGATAGTAAAATGTAGAAGTATTTCATTGGATAAGGTTAATAGCTGCTAATATAAGTTGCCAAAATAGATATGCAAATTATTTATGATGCTTAGATTGTTTCTAAATAACTATTTAAAGGATAATAACCTGAAAGCATTATTATCTTTTGGCATATAATAAATACTTTTGCCAAAATAAATCTATATTCATAATGAGCGAATTTAAACAAACCTTTAACTCATCGCTGGGAAAAAAGCTGATAATGGCTTTAACAGGCTTGTTTCTGTGTACCTTTTTAATAGTACACTTAGGCGGCAATTTGCTGCTGTTTAAAAACGATGATGGTTTTGGCTTTAATGTATATGCCAACTTCCTTACCCATTTTCCACCGATAGAAGTTGTTGCTTACTTGTTGTATCTGGCAATAATAGTGCATGCGCTTTATTCACTAATATTAACGATAAAAAATCGCAGGGCAAGGCCGGTAGGTTATGCATCAGTAAATAAATCACCTGCAACATGGTCGTCAAAAAACATGGGGCTGTTAGGAGCTATCCTATTGTTCTTTATTGTGGTACACATGAAGGATTTTTGGTTCAATTACAAATTCACCAATAACATAGCGTTTAAAGAATACCGTACAGACCTGTCATCAAACAAAACTACTGTTGCTGATTTCACTCCGACATCACCTGATTTTGAAAACTCTGTATCAACAGAAAACAATGTTGAAATAGTACGGGTAAAAGACCTGCATGCCAGGGTTGCGCAAAGCTTTAGCAATATATGGTATGTAATATTGTATGTAATTGCTATGGGTGCGGTATCATTCCACTTGCTGCATGGCTTTCAAAGCGCCTTCCGTACACTGGGTTGGGTACACCGTAAGTATACACCAATAGTTGAGTTTATCGGCACCTGGCTTTTTGCGGTTATTATCCCAATTGGCTTTGCTGCAATGCCGGTAGTTTATTATATAATGAGTCTGAAAAATTAGTTGATTAGTTAATAGGTTGATTGGATTGATTAAGTTGAATGGTTAAAAAATCACTCACTTAATCAACCCAATCAACCACTCACCAAATAAGAACATGAGTTTAAATGCTAAAACCCCCGAGGGCCCATTAGCCGAAAAATGGAACAAGCATAAGTTTAACCTAAAGCTGGTTAACCCTGCCAACAAGCGTAAATACGACATTATTGTTGTAGGTACTGGCCTGGCAGGTGCATCAGCAGCGGCTTCATTGGCCGAGCTTGGTTATAACGTTAAGGCATTTTGTTTTCAGGATAGCCCGCGCCGTGCACACTCTATTGCTGCACAGGGTGGTATAAATGCTGCAAAAAATTATCAGAATGATGGCGATAGCGTTTATCGCCTGTTTTATGATACCATTAAAGGTGGTGATTACCGTGCCCGTGAAGCCAACGTTTACCGCTTGGCAGAGGTATCAGTAAATATCATCGATCAATGCGTGGCACAAGGTGTTCCCTTTGCCCGCGAATACGGTGGCTTATTAGATAACCGGTCATTTGGTGGCGCGCAGGTTTCCCGCACGTTTTACGCGAGAGGCCAAACGGGACAACAATTATTATTAGGTGCATACTCTGCATTAAACCGTCAGATACATAAAGGCAAAGTAAAAATGTACACCCGTACTGAAATGCTTGATGTGGTTATTGTTGACGGACAGGCAAAAGGTATTATTACCCGTAGCCTAATCACTGGTGAAATTGACACACATACAGGCCATGCGGTATTATTATGTACAGGCGGTTATGGTAACGTGTTTTATTTATCAACCAATGCAGCAGGATCAAACGTAACTGCAGCGTGGAGGGCACATAAACGCGGCGCATTTTTTGCCAATCCTTGCTATACACAAATACACCCTACCTGTATCCCGGTAACCGGCGATCACCAGTCGAAACTGACTTTAATGTCGGAATCACTACGTAATGATGGCCGTGTTTGGGCACCGAAGACTGTTGAAACTGCTGAAAAACTACGCAAAGGGCAGTTAAAAGCCAGCGATATAAAAGAAGACGACAGGGATTACTTCCTGGAAAGAAAATATCCATCATTCGGTAACCTGGTACCACGCGACGTGGCATCACGTAACGCTAAGGAAATGGTTGACGAGAATCGTGGTGTAGGCGGATCAGGTATAGCAGTATTCCTTGATTTTGCTGACGCGATAGGCCGTTTGGGTAAAGATGCTGTTGCCGCTAAATACGGTAACCTGTTTGATATGTACTACCAGATCACCGATGAGGACCCTTACACACAACCAATGCGTATTTACCCTGCGGTACACTATACTATGGGTGGCCTTTGGGTTGATTATAACCTAAGCACCAACGTACCCGGATTATATGCCTTAGGCGAATGTAACTTCTCTGATCACGGCGCTAACCGCTTAGGTGCTTCGGCGCTGATGCAGGGCTTGGCTGATGGTTATTTTGTGATCCCTTACACTTTAGGTGATTACCTGGCTACTATCGGCCCAAAACCAGTTGATGCCAGCCATCCTGCGTTTGTAAAAACCAAACAGGAGGTATTAGCATATATTAACAAGCTGCTTGCATTAAAAGGCACTAAAACTGTAAACGAGTATCACCGCGAACTAGGCCTGATCATGTGGGAATATTGCGGTATGGCACGTACAGCTGAAGGCTTAACTAAAGCAAAAGGTTTAATACAGGCTTTAAGAGCTGATTTCTGGAAGAATGCTATAGTAATGGGCGAGAACGAGGAAGTTAACGCATCGCTTGAAAGAGCAGGCCGTGTAGCCGACTTTTTAGAGCTTGGCGAACTGATGGTTGATGATGCACTAATGCGTAACGAATCATGCGGTGGCCACTTCAGGCTGGAATCACAGACACCGGAAGGTGAGGCATTGCGCGATGATGAGCACTTTGCATTTGTTGGTGCCTGGGAGTTTAAAGGCGAAAATCAACCGGAGGTTCTGAATAAAGAAGACCTGAATTTTGAATACGTTCATTTAACACAAAGAAATTATAAATAAGATGGTGAATGGTGAGTAGTGAATGGTGAGTTTTAACTCTTACCACTCACTACTCATAACTCACTACTCACAACTCAAAAAAGAGATGAGTACCAACGGAAATATGAATCTGACGCTTAAAGTATGGCGCCAAAAAAATGCACAAACCGCAGGCAAGTTTGTGACTTACAAGGCTGAAGGTATTTCGCCGGACATGTCGTTCCTGGAGATGCTGGATGTGGTAAATGAAAGCCTGATCCATAAAAAAGATGAGCCTATTCATTTTGACCATGATTGTCGCGAAGGCATTTGCGGTATGTGTTCATTATACATCAATGGCCACCCGCACGGACCAAAAAGGGCTATCACAACCTGCCAGCTACACATGCGTACTTTTCATGATGGCGAAACTATCACCATTGAGCCATGGCGCGCAGCAGCTTTTCCGGTTGTAAAGGATCTGGCGGTTGACCGCTCAGCTTTTGACCGTATACAACAGGCAGGTGGCTACGTATCAGTAAATACAGGTGGTGTGCCTGATGCTAACGAATTGCTTATACCTAAAGTTATAGCCGACGAGGCTTTTAACTCTGCTACCTGTATTGGTTGCGGTGCCTGTGTTGCAGCTTGTAAAAATGCTTCGGCTATGTTGTTTGTATCGGCAAAAGTATCACAATTAGGTATGTTGCCGCAAGGCCAGCCAGAGCGGTACAGTCGTGTACAAGCAATGGTGGCTCAAATGGATGAAGAAGGATTTGGTAACTGTACCAACACCCGCGCCTGCGAAGCTGAATGCCCTAAAGAAATATCGCTGACAAATATAGGCCGTATGAATAACGATTTTTTCAGCGCCAAATTATTCAGAGAAGAACATGCGCATGAGCATAACGACTAAACAGTAAATATATTTACACCATATCGCAAAGCCCTTATAATTAGTTATGAGGGCTTTTGCTTTTATACTAACCCATTAGAACAACCGCTGTTCGAAGTCTCCGACTTCGAACAAATATGCCTGTAGTTTGCAACTACAGCAACATCCTATAAACCAAAAACCCTGATTTATCCGCTACCTTATCGTAAAGTTTCATAGCATGCAGATTTGTTTCATGCGTTTGCCAATATACACGCGGCGATCCTGCAAGTTTCGCTTGATCATAAACTGCATTAATAAGCGCTCGCCCAACTCCTTTGCCACGGGCCGCCTCTGTGGTAAACAGATCCTGCAGGTAACAGGTTGGTGCAATGGCTATAGTTGTACGGTGAAAAATATAGTGGGTTAATCCTATCAGTTCGCCATTATTATCAGCAACCAATGCGTGTATTGGTTCGCTTGGGTCAAAGAAACGGTTCCAGGTAGTTCGGGTAATTTCCTCAGGAAGCGCAGTTTCGCCTGAACGGCCATAGAATGTATTGTAGCCATTCCATAAGGTTAGCCACTGGTTATAATCATTAATATTTACTGGTCTGATGATAAAATTAGCCGACATAAATTAAGTATTTATTTAGATAAGATTTTAGGGCTAATATAATGACAAGCGTTTTTATTTTTACCTTTAAATAATTTAACCGACCACTATTCAAGCATCAAAATGAAAAACAGATCTTTTATTTTGCTAATTCTGCTAATTTCGGGCATGACAGCACAGGCACAGAATTTATTAACCCCCGAAACCTTATGGAAACTGGGCCGCGTAAGCGGCAAAGGCCTATCCAAAGACGGAAAATTTGTAATATTTACCGTAGGCACGCCCAATATAGCTGCAAACAAGATCGACTCAAAAACCTATAAAATACCTTTTAGCGGTGGCGAAGCAGTGTTGGTAACTAACACCGATGAATTGCTTGCAAACGATAAGCTATCACCAAACGGAAAATATAAGATCAGCAGCCGCGATGTAAAAGTAGAAAAAGTAGCAGGCAGTGATTATTACCCTGATCTGAAAAAAAGCAATGTACTGATCTATAATAGCCTAAACTATCGCCACTGGGATACCTGGGAAGATGGCAAATTCGGGCATGTGATGCTTACCCCTATTGTTAATGGCAAACCCGGTAAAGTGAAAGATCTGATGCCTAATGAGCCTTATGATTGCCCATTAAAACCCGATGGCGGCGATGAGGATTTTGTATGGAACAGTGATGGCACAAAAGTGGTATACGCCTGCAAAAAGAAATTCGGAACGGATTATGCCATTAGTACTAATACTGACATTTATGCTTATGACATTGCCACAGGCGTTACTACCAACCTCACTGCCGACAATCCTGGTTACGACCTGAAACCCACGTTCAATAAGCATGGGCAGATGGCATGGCTGCAAATGAAAAGAGACGGCTACGAAAGCGATAAGCAGGATTTGGTGGTAATGGATGGCGATGTTAAAATGAACCTTACCGCGCAGCGCGATGATATACATGTGGGTAGTTACAAATGGGCCGAGGATGGGCGCAGCTTATTTTTCACCGCTCCTATCAACGGCACCGAGCAATTGTTTAATGTTACCTACCCAGGACTTACTAAAATGATGCCCCTGATCACTCAGGTAACTGCCGGTGATTTTGATGTAAATGACATTGTTGGTCAAAAAGGTGATATGCTGATAGTTACCCGTGGCGATTTTAACCATGCCAATGAACTTTATACCGTAGATGTTACCAGCGGCTATATGAAACAGCTGAGCCATGTAAATGATGCCACTTATGGCGCTATGTTTATGTGCAAAACGGAACGCAGAACGGTTAAAACTGTTGATGGTAAAGATATGCTGGTTTGGGTGCTTTACCCTCCGAATTTTGATCCGGCTAAAAAATACCCGGCCTTGTTATATTGTGAAGGCGGTCCGCAAAGCGCTTTAACGGAATTTTACTCATTCAGATGGAACTTGCAGCTGATGGCATCAAACGGATATATAATTGTTGCGCCAAATCGCCGGGGTATGCCGGGGCATGGTACGGCGTGGAACGAGGAGATCAGCAAAGATCATGGCGGACTGGCCATGCAGGATTATTTGAGCGCAATTGACAACATAAGCAGTGAGCCTTTTGTTGATAAAAGCCGCCTGGGTTGTGTAGGTGCCAGCTATGGCGGCTATTCTGTTTATATGCTTGCCGGGATGCATAAGAAACGTTTTAAAAGCTTTATAGCGCACGACGGTATTTTTGATTTCCGCAGCATGTATGGTACAACCGAAGAAATGTGGTTCCCGAATTGGGATTACGGCGGCCCTTATTGGGATAAGGATAACGCCGCGGCCCAGAAATCATATAAAGAATTTTCGCCAAGCAACTTTGTAGCTAACTGGGATACCCCTATCTTAATTTTTCATGGCGAAAAGGATTACCGTGTACCATTGGAGCAGGGCTTACAAGCTTTCCAGGCGGCACAATTGCAAGGCATAAAAAGCAGGCTAATTGTAATGAAAGATGAAAACCATTGGGTGCTTCATCCGCAAAATGCTTTAATATGGCAGCACGAATTTTACAAATGGCTACAGGAAACGTTGTAGATGTGCAGATTACAAATGTGCAGATGTGCAAATTAATTGCCTGTTTTAAAATTAGATTTACGAAGTTTTAAAAACTTCGTAAATCTATCTACACCTAATCTCTTATCTCCAATCTCCAATCTCCAACCTCTAATCTCCATCACCCAACTGCCTATTCACTTCTTCCAATTTGGCAATCATTTCAATCAATGGCTTTTGTTTCTTTTTAACACTGCGCGGCCTAAAATAGAACCAGAAAAATCCTATCCATCCAAAAGTTAAAACAACATAAGTTACTGCCCATACTGTACTCATCCGGGCAATAAACTGCAGCATGTATAAACCTAATCCTGCTGATAATAAAGTAAAATAAATATTTATCATCACCTTATTTAAAAAGTCCTCCTTGCGTTTTATGCGGATCAATTGATCTAAATATTCCTGGCTGCTGCCTTCAAAGTCTGATCTAAACAGTATTGGCATTATCTGGTTTGATACTGCCAGGAAAGACACAATCGCTACCACGATCAATACCAATCCTATTTTGGTAGTTAAAAGCTCGTTATCAATATTAAACCACATATATATCATAATGGCAGTAGTTGCAAGCAATACCAGGTTTAAACCTATTAGTTTATGGCGCGCCCTTTTTTTCAAGTTGTCTGCCTTCGTAAGTAACTCTTTGATATCGGGCATATCACTTGTGGCTTGTTTGTTCCACAAGTTTTTAAGATCTATGTTAGTGCTCATAATTTTCAAATTTTTTAGCTAATCTTTCTTTAATTCTGTGAACTTTTACCCTGATGTTGGTTTCAGTTAATCCAACTATCTTGGCAATCTCCGCCTGCTTCACATCCTCCAGCTCAAGCGAAATTATCAAGCGATCAGTTTCCGGTAATTCAGCAATGCACTTGTATAAAAACTGCACCTGTGGCTCGCGGTTGGGTTCAATATGATCTTCCAATTGTTCAGGCATTTCAGAGCGTGGCATCTTATTCTGCCGTTCTATCTGCCGCAGGCAATGGTTTGATGCGATCCTGAATATCCAGGTACCTATAGCCGATTCATTCCTGAACTTTGGTAGTTGCTGCCAAATGGTAACAAAAGTTTCCTGCGCTATGTCTTTAGCCCAATCGTGATCATTCACATAACCCATGCATATGCGGAACACTTTGTTCCAGTAGGCTTTATATATATCGTCGAATACCATAATTATTTTATAAAAGCTGCAAGCTGCTGATTGTACCAATCTGTATCATCATACATTATAAAGTGCTTGCCCTTATTGGCATAGGCGAATTGTGCGGTCTTTAAATTCTTGTACTGGTCTTCAATAGCTGGTTTAAATGTAGCAAAATTGCTTTCGAGCAATATCATCGCGGGGCATTTTATATTGGCTATTTGCTGGCGCAAATCAGTGTTCATAAAATCACAATACATGGTGGCATAAGTATTCCGGTCTGATGTTGCCGACCAGTTTATAACTTGCTTTAAATGCGCTGTGTCATCCATTAGCTGCGGAATGATATTTGATTGCATCTGGTGAACTTGCGCATTAGTAAGGCTGTTAAATTTGTTGACCGCTGCACTGCAATCATTATTTGGATTTGATTTAAATGAAGGATCGCGCATGGCAGCCAAACAAGGCAATGCATCAACCACAAAAATTTTCGAAACCAGGTCGGGATAATCTGCAGCAATAGCAAGCGCCAAACCACCGCCCATACTGTGCCCGATAATTATAGGTTTGTTTATTTTATTTTGGCTGATGTAAGCTGCAATAGCATCTTCCCAATTTTTGAAGCCTGGGCTTGCTTCGGCAGGAATACCGGCAAAGCCCGCCATAGTAAGCGTGTAGCAAGTGTAGTTTTTTTCGTAATTGATTTTTGTTGCATCCCACACCTCGCCTGAGCAGGCAAAACCCGGAATGAATACGATAGCCTGCTTACCCTTGCCAGAAATTTTTACCTGGAAAGGATAAGTCTTTGCCTCGCCAAAAACGTTAAGGCATAATGCTGCAAAAGCCAGTGCGATCAATAATATTTTTATCTTTCTCATATTCTTTTATTTATGTGATTTGGCTTTTAGATACGGCAATCCTAAAAATGCTACACCTGCATAAAAATATTTTTATACAGGGTGTAGCATGATTAAAATTCATTAATAGCCAGGAAAATATTTTGAAAAAGCCTATTTATCTATCGGGTGACAGATCGAATAAATAGGCCATACGAAGGTTAAGTATCAATTAATGATCTATTTCTTAACCATAACCATACCCACTGCGGGGAATGTTGTAAGATAATTAGCCGGCAATAGTTTTGTAGTGAGGCCAAATTCATAAAAGTTGTATCGGTATTCATTTACATGCCGCCAGTCGGCAATAATGGCTGTACCGCCTTTTTTTAGCACCCTGTTTATTTCTTCGCATGCCTGTTTACGGCCAGGTTTATCGTAGATATTGTGCAGGCACATATTGGATAATATTATATCAAAACTTTCGTCGGCAAAACTCATCTGCATTGCATTCTCGTTTTTTATCTCAACCTTATCCTTAACACCTTCCAGCTCGGCATTATTTAATGCGCTTTCTACATTATTACCTGTAAGATCTTCCTCGTTCCATATATCAATACCGATAGATTTTCCTGTAGTTAATCTTTTGGCCGCGCCTATCATCAACAGGCCTCTGCCAGTACCAACGTCTAAAACTTGTTCGTTGCCGGTCCAGCTTATCAAACTCAGCATCCTGTTGCGGTGCTTAAATTTGCCGTATAATGAATAGGCCAGCATCAATATAGCCCCTAAACCACACCCTCCGGCCGACCAGACTAATCCCCCGGTTTCTATAATAACAGAACCGATCTTTATCAACGGAAAAAATATAACAATTAAAAAAAGCGCAAGAGAAACCAACGCCAGATTACGAATAACGCCGGGTGCATCAATACCATATTTGGCTTTGCCTGTGGGTAATGTTGTTTGATTAATGTTATTCATGATGAATTGGTTTGGTTAGGACCTAAAAAAATCAATGCATTCAGATTATAAGACACATTTATCCAATGAATGTTACAGCTGCTTAAATCATTATACACATTGGCACAACCCGTATAATTTTATATGTTTATAGTTTAATCATCAGCTTGAAAAAGATACGACCGGTACAGCTTGTTGCTGTTATTTTCTTTACGGTATCCGGTGGCCCATACGGGCTCGAACCTCTTTTAACTTTCGCCGGTCAGCATGGCGCTATATTATTACTGCTGATAACGCCTTTGTTATGGGATATACCCGCTATTTATACCGTGCTTGAACTAAACAGTATGATGCCCGTAACCGGCGGCTATTACAAATGGGTAAAATATGCCTTAGGTACCCGCTGGGGATTTTATGAAGGCTGGTGGACATGGCTCTATACCTTTGTCGATCTGGCTATATATCCGGTATTGTTTGTTACCTATGCCGGATTCTTCTTTCCGGGTTTGGATGCCTATAAAACACCAATTTGCCTGTTTATCATATGGGCTTCAGCCGGGTTAAATATTTTAGGGATAGTACCGGTTGGTAAAGTGTCCTTAGTTTTAAGTGTGATCGTGTTAACGCCTTTTATCATTCTGTTTGTACTGGCATTCTATCATCACACAGGCAGCATTGCATTGGCAGCACCCTCATTAAAAGGCGTTGCGTTCCCATCGCTAGGAATGGCCCTGTATACTGTGATGTGGAATTGCCTGGGCTGGGATAACACTACCACCTATGCCGAAGAAGTTGAAAAACCTATCCGCTCCTACCTTATATCTATGATGATCGCATTTACTTTAGTAATTGTAGTTTATTTTTTAGTGATATGGGTGGCTCAATTTTCAGGCATTAATGCTGCCACTTTAGCTAGCGATGGTTTTCCGGCTTTGGGTGTGCTCATCAGCGGGCATTGGCTGGGGTCGTTAATTGCAATTGGCGGTATGGCCAGCACATTAGGGATATATGCCTCAGTATTGCTGTCTGTATCGCGTGTGCCGATGGTTATGGCTGAAGATAAACTTTTACCCGCCAAACTAAATAAGCAGCACAAAAGGTTTAAAACCCCTTATATATCTATTATTGTTTGCTCTGTTGTGGTGAGTGGAATGATACAATGGGGCTTTACCGATCTACTCATAATTGATGTGATAGTTTATGGCGCGGGATTATCATTGGAATATATCGCTTTAGTAAAACTGCGTGTAAAAGAGCCAGATACTCATCGCCCATTTAAAATACCTTTGGGTGTACCCGGCCTTTGTATAGGGATATTATTGCCGGTTACCGTTTACTTTGTTGCATTAGGCGGAGCACTTTCATCTACTCCGCGTTCGGTATCAGCAGCATTATTTGCTATTATTACTTTGCTCAGCGCCGAGATTTTATGGCAGATAATTGCGTGGAAGGAAAAGTTTTCAAACACAATATAGTAAGAAATAACTTCTCACCATTCCTTCCCAATGTATGCTCTTGCAAATGCATTAAATTAATTAAACTTCTATACCCTCTTTCCGCGCAGTGAAGAGAGGGCAAAAAAGGAAACAAGACTTTTTGTAAAAAACATGTTATAAAATAATTTAGATCATAATAAATGTCACATTTACAATTTTAGTTTATAGCTTTATATCACCAATTGTAAAGTCATGATAAAAAATCTTAATTCGTTGCATTATGCCAACAGAACAAACAGAATAATTGTTCTGATCATACTTATATGCAGTATTGCGGCATATACAGCAAGCGCACAAAGGCGCATGAGAAAAATGCCTCCTGCTGGCCAGCCACTTGAAATTCAGCTAACGCCTTACAAAACTACCATGCTTGGCAATGGTAAGGATACTACGCTCATCAGCATCAAAATTATTGACCGCGATGGCAAGGAGGTGGCTGATGCTAAAAAGCTCATTAGTTTTCATATTAAGGGTGATGCAAAAATTTTGAGGATAACCAATGTTAATAATGCTGATATTCAGCACAGCGACAGTGTTTGGCAGGTGCCTGTAACCGGCGACTGCTGGTTAACGCTGCAAGCCGGACCATCAAGAGGCATTATTAAACTTGAAGCAAAAGCTGATACCCTTTATCCCGGTGCTACAGAGATACATACTGTACAACCCGGTACGCCGCATCCGGTAACTGACGCTAAATACACTCCTAAAAAGGTAAAGGATAAAATTTTAGGTGCCGATATTTCCTTTTTACCTGAACTGGAAAGCAGAGGCATGAAATTTTCAGACAATGGCAAACCGGGCGATGCTATGGATATAATGAGAGCCCATGGTTTTAACTATATCCGCCTTAGGATATTTGTTGACCCGGCAAATCCTAAAGGATATTCTCCCGGCAAGGGTTTTTGCGATCTGGCACATACTATGGTTATGGCCAAGCGTATAAAAGCAGCCGGCATGAAGTTTTTACTTGATTTTCATTACAGTGATTACTGGGCCGATCCGCAGCAACAAAATAAGCCTTTGGCGTGGGTTGGCGAGGATTTTCCGGCATTAAAACAATCATTATATGATTACACGGTGAAAGTAATGACGGCGTTAAAAGATCAGGGTACAACGCCAGACATGGTACAAGTAGGTAATGAGATAAACCACGGCATGGATTGGCCCGATGGAGAGATCAATAACCTGGACAGCCTTGCACAGCTCGTCTACTCGGGTGTAAAGGGTGTTAGGGAAGTTAGCCCATCAACCATTATTATGCTGCATATTGCTTTAGGCGGACAAAATGCCGAGGCCCGCTTTTTTGTTGACAATATGCTTGCGCGTAATGTCCCTTTTGATGTGATCGGGTTATCATACTATCCAAAATGGCATGGAACGCCTGAGGACTTAAAAAATAATATGGCCGATCTTTCTACCCGCTATAAACAACAGGTAATGGTTGCCGAATATTCCCAGCTTAAACAGGAGGTGAATGATATCGCCTTTACCGCACCGGGCAAAAAAGCTATCGGCTCCTTTATATGGGAACCATTAAGTACCTGGGAAGGTATTTTTGACCGTGACGGGAAATCAAATGCCTATATGAATATTTACCCGGGAATAGCTAAGGAATACGGGGTAAAATAGTTTTTTGTCATTCTGAACGATAGTGAAGAATTTGCCGAACGTATAATCAGGCGATAAGATTCTTCACTATCGCTCAGAATAACAATTTCAACTTTCTTTTATTCAATAATACTTATCTGTTTAACAGAAACTTGACTCCTAAATTAATCGACTGGTTACTGTTATCAATTCCTGCATATCTTGCATAGCTCGAATAAGATGAATAGCTGGCATATATCTCTATTTTCCTATTTACTACCACACCGGCCTGGAATGGGAAGTTATTCCAGTAAGATGCAAAATTGTATGGATTGTTAACAGTGTGTACATCCCCAGTTGTAAAAGCAAACTGATTATTTGTATAAGTTGAAAAATTAAATGCAATGCCGACATCAAGATAAAATTTAAACCTGTCACTATTGTAAACGTTAAATAGAACTTGAGGAGTTATTGCAGCGGTATATTGATTAAATTCATAAGTATAATCATTATTATTAGAATTTGCTGCAGCAGTATAATTGAACCGTGGGGCTATATATGACAATGATAACTCTGCCCGGAAAATTAATTGCTGCACATGCGGATTATTAAATAAATCGATACCCAGGTTTATTTTTGGTGACGCATTGGTAGAACTTTTAACCGCATTTATATACTCCACCTGGTTCACCGTAACTTGCGTTCTATTAATTGCTAACCCCACAAAAAATCTGCTTGAGGGTGCTTTTTTCATATTACCAGCTTTACCACTTGAGTTGTTTATCTCGTCTACCACCGGCTCCAGATACACCTGGTCATACTGTGCCTTCTCTGCCTTACTAATTAATGCGTTATTACCCGGAGAAAACTTATTAATGTATAATAGTAACTGGCCATTGTAAATAGAAGAGTTAACAACTTGCCTTTCACCATTATAATAAACATAATATTTAAGTTCAACAGGTATTGCGTTTGCTTCGGCAATAAACAATCTTGTTTTTAGCTCATCACTATTATAATAAAGTGTAAGATACCTTCCCGTGGTTACCTGTTTTAAAAATATGGTATCCTGTGTAACACTTGTATCTAAACCCGATGGTAAATCAGGAAAAGCATTTTTATTAGTACTTATTGTGCCTGCATAGGAAATATAGGTTTCCATTCCCGTGATCTGAAATCCTTTTATAACCTGTGGCGTAAATTCAATTTCCTTTTTATCACTTTTATTGATCTTAAAGTCTATTGATTTTGGGGATTGCGTCCATTCGCGGTAATTAATATATCCTTTTAAGGTATCGCCGTTATTTTTTAAAACGTAGCCTGCATGATAGTTGGATTGGGCCATAACAGCTACGGACAAAGCTGCCAGAAGTAAGGTGTAAAGAAATCTCATTTTAATTGTGATGGTTGTGTCTTCAAATATATTAAAAGTATCGACTTGGCTATAAATCATTTTGATTGTATCAGCTTTCGATAAAACCCTTTGCCAATCCAATAGTTATAACTATCAATAAACATATTGGCTATGAGATCTATCTGGAAAGGCTCCATTGGTTTTGGGTTGGTTAGCATCCCCATTAAATTATATTCGGCTGTACAAACCAGTTCACTTGATTTTGATATGCTGGATAGTCGTGATCATTCGCGGATACGTTACCAGCGTGTAAATGAGCATACGCACAAAGAAGTTCCGTATGATAAAATTGTAAAGGGCTACAAGCTGGATGATAACTATGTGGTGATGGACGAGCATGATTTTGAAAATGCTGCACCCGAAAAAACCAGGATAATTGAAATACAAAGCTTTGTTGATATTGCCGACGTAAATCCAATGTATTATGAAACATCATACTACGCCGAACCCGACATCAAAAACAATAAGGCTTATGGCCTTTTAATTCAAGCTTTAACAAAATCAAAAAAGGCGGGACTTGCTCGCTTTGTGCTGCGAAGTACTGAAAGCTTATGCATTGTACATCCGGTTAAAAATATACTGGTGGCAACCAATATCCGCTTTGCACAGGAGATCCGTGATACGGATGAACTTAAAGTTGAAGATACCGAAGTAAGCAAAAAAGAATTAGATATGGGCCTGGCACTCATTAACCAATATGCCGAAAAGTTTGACATATCGAAATTTAAGGATGAGTATAATACTGAGCTGCTAAAGATCATACATGATAAGGCAAAAGGCAAACAAGCCGTTATTAAAAAGCTTAAACCGCAAAAAGCATCAGGCGATGATCTGTATGAGCAGTTAATGCAAAGTTTGAGCAATAAGAAAGGTGCATAACAACTTTCCATTTAGATATGATATTGTTTATTGAGTCGCTTTTAGAGCGCTCAGTGCCATACTCCCGCCCCGCCCCTTTTGTCAGAAGGACTCACGCACTTTTATTAGATATGTATTTTCTCCTCGTCATTGCGAGGTACGAAGCGATCTCTACTCAGATTGGTCAACAATAGAAGAGCTTTGCAACACAATTTTATCTACTCTATCAACTCCTGTCCGAAAATCAGCTTAAAGGTACTACCCACATTTACCTCAGATTCAACCTCCATTTTAATGTGGTGAAAATCAGCTATGGATTTTACTATGGGCAAGCCCAAGCCAAAACTTTCCTGTTGAAGCGATTGTCTCAATTTTTTGAAGCGGTTGAAAATATAAGGCAGATCAAACTCACTTATTCCCAAACCCGTATCAATGATCTTTACAACAAACCTATTATTTTCCCTTAGTGCCTCTATCTTTATTTTACCGCCTTCGCGATTATACTTTATGGCGTTATTAACCAGGTTAAAAAACAAGTTGAACAGCAAGAACTTGTTTACATTAACCAAAGTCCAATCATCGTTTATTGAAACCTCGTAACTGATATTTTTATCCTGTAAACGAATCGAGATCTCGTCATAAACCTCCTGTAATAATTCGCTGATAGTGATCTTATCTTCCTTTAAAAACTGATCGTTCTCGATTTGCGATATCAGTAATAATGTTTTGGTGATACTTTTTAGCCGGTTCAGTATTTTCTGCATTTCAAGCAGGCGCACTTTCAGTTCATCGGCTATATCCTCCTGCTCAAACATATTTTCTATCTTCGATTGCAGAATAGAAATAGGGGTCATCAATTCATGCGATGCATTGGAAATGAACTCCCGCTCCTTTTGAAAAGTACTTTCAATGGTCTGGATCATTTGATGTATACTGAGATCCAACTGCTGAAAATCGGATGTACTGGTTTTGACCTCCCGATACGAACCAAAATTCGGAAATTTATTACCTTTCAGTTTTGTTTTAATGATCAGGCCCAGTGGATTGAGCACATAATTAGAGTATAATTGATCTGCAATAATAGTTAGGATGATCATCCCTACCAGTATTTCAAAAGCTATATTTTGCAGCGGACCGGTGGTTTCATTAACCGAATCCAGGCTTATTCCTATCTCCAGCAGATACTTCTTTTTATCTACCATAAAATTATGGCTCAATATCCGGTAATCAATGGTATCGGTTTCAACTTTTCGCTCTTCGTTTTGTATGGTATCTAAGTTTTCGGCCAGTGTATCCTCATCCAAACTTACGTATGAATCTTTTATGGGTGTATAACCGGCATAGCTTTCCCCATTTTGGATGTAGTATTTAATGCCCAGCGCCTTTACCGTTTGCAATACTTTGTCCTTTTGCTTACGCAGGCGGTTGTCGGTATAATTACGGTTAATATTTTTAATAAGCACAGGAAGCAACGCAACAAACAAGGTTACTATTACCAGTTTTGAGATGGTATTAAACAGTGTAAGTTTTGTTTTTAGTTTCAATACTTAATTGTTTATTTTTATTTTATAACCTAAACCACGTACGGTTTCCAGCCAATCGGCGGGGGCATGGGCATTTAATTTTTTGCGTATGTTTTTTATATGTGCATCAATATAGTTTGAGTCATAATCATCGTTGATGATGCTTCCCCAAATATGCTCGCTTAATTGGTTGCGGGTAACTGTACGATTTTTATGCAAAATTAAATAAGCCACCAGGTCAAATTCCTTTTTGGTTATGGCTGTTACCGGTTCATTATTATGGGTGATAACGCGTTCGGTAAGGTTTACCAAAAAGCCACCTAGTTCAACTACATTATTCTTCAGGCCGAATTTTCGGCGGGTAATGGCCTGCATCCTGCTTTGCAGTTCTAATAACGAGAATGGTTTAGCCAGATAATCATCCGCGCCCATATCCAGGCCTTTTATTCGGTCGTAGATTTCGGCACGGGCAGTTAAAATAATGTAGGCGGCATCAGGGTTATTTTTTTTGGCCTCTTTAAGCAAATCGAGCCCTTCATAATCGGGCAGGCCAAGATCGATCAAAATAAAATCGTATAAATTAACAGCTACGTGTTCCGATGCCGATATACCATCATAACATACCTGGCATACGTAGTTGTAGTTTGTCAGAAATATTTCTAACTCGCGGGCCAGCGCCTTTTCATCTTCAATTATTAAAACATTCATACTTTAATAAAATACGTAGTAAAATGTTAAATTATAAAACGACTCCGGCCTGTTCATTAACGCGCCCTCCACATTAACCGGGATTGAATATTTATACGAAAACTCGAAGCTATAATGCGGCCTGTTATAAGCTATCGGGATCTTAATGTTATAATTCAGCGCATTAAACATACTATTATCATGAGCCTGTTGAGGATTATTCGGATTGCTAAAAAATATATTATCCTGCAAATTTCTGTAACGATGGTCCATTGCATATTCCTGTACAAAATTTTGCGTACCCAGTATGGCGCTTATAGTTGGGTCGAGCGTCAAATAATCCTTATCATCAAAAATACTCCAGCTACTTTCAAAATGTTTAGAGGCATTTATGGTAACAAAAAAGTCATTCTCTTTACCAAACAGATAATCAAGTGTAACACTTGTTTTTATAAATTTCCAATCATAGCTGTTTTTCCAGTTAATATCATTTGCCGATAACGATCTGATGATCTGCGCTGCATCACGATTAAACAAGAACCGGGTATAACTTACCGTACCTGAATATTGATCTGATGCACGGTATAAATAACCTGCACCCAGATCGAGTTCATCAAAAAGGGGGTTATAGCCCAAAACTTTTAATACCGAGCCGTAGGCAAAAAAACCATTTTTTGTGTTATATATTACGTCGGTTGATACAAATGGATAGGTTATGGGCCCGGTACGGCCAAAGAACTGCACATCGCTGCCATAATTAACACCAGCTGATACCGACATCTTACGAACCACGGTATCAGTATCTGCAATTAAATAAGCCGTGCCTTTTGTAAATGCTCGCAGACTTGTTGCCGCGGCATTTAAGGCATTACAGGTTATTAAAAAAAGCAGTACGCAAAAATATTTCATCAATCAGTTAATTGTCTGTTCATTATTAATTACCATTTCTTCTGGGTATTTCCGGTGGTCGTTCCATACCTTCGGGCCTGCGTTGCCGCTTAGGTTTAGTTGTTGCTGGGGTAGTGGCATCGCCGGTTGCGCCAATTTTTTCGGGCTTAGGCTGCCGCCGCGCCTTGGCTATTTCTTTAATTTTCTTTTTATCATCAAGTTCCTGCTGGTGCTTAGTATTTTTTGCTGCTGTAGTATCAGTTAGCTTATTACTATTGGGAGACGACAGGTTAAACGCATATTTTATAAAAACATGACACTTAAATTCCTGGTCGGCAAATGATAAGCGTGGTGCCAGCATCAATAACAGGACAATATACGCAAACCACTTTATCATTAAGGAAGAGAAAAACTTAAAATTTGTTAAAACAATGTATCAGTGCTTATAATAAATACAAGCATTTTTTTAAAACCAATATTTAGGGGATATACGGGCTTATTCTATAACACGCGTGTTAAATAGCCCTTTTTTATGAGCCCACACATAATTATTCCGCTAAATTTAACTTATTATATTAAAATGGGACGTAATACAGCAAATTAATATCAGCTTGCTTTATTTATGCCTTTTGAAGTATAAACACGAGCATGATCATCAATAATAAGGCAGGAAATTTGATTTAACTGGTTTATTAAATAAAGCCCTGCGTTAACACCCATATTCATAATTGGAGTTGCCATAGCGTCAGACAGTTCAGCAGTTGGGCTAATTACGCTAACACGCATAATTTCGCTAACCGGGAAACCTTTTTTAGCATTAACTATTTTAGCATGTGGCTTATTGGCTATAGCGGTATCGCAACGCTCGGTATTAACAGAGGTAGCAATACACATATTGCCTATATTAAGGTGAGAAAACGACTTTTTCGCCTGTTCCGGATCGGCTGTCGCAATGGTCCAGTCTTCGTTGTTAGGTTGTCTACCCCAGGTAAGAATATCGCCACCGGCGTTAATTACACCGCTGCTCACTCCCTGCATTTGCAATATATATTTTGCCCTGTCGACAGCGTAACCTTTGCCAATGGCTGCAAATCCTATACGCATACCCTTTTCTTTTAAAAAAACGGTAACCTTATCTGCATCCAAAACAACATTTTGGTAATTACTGTAAGTATTTATAAAAGGTGCATTTTTTTGATCAGCAACCTGATTGTTAGCTTTTTCAGGCGAAAAATAGGTGATATCAAAAGACCCGTAGGTAAGTGCTGATATTTTTAATGAGCGATCGATCAGTCTGAAAATTTCAGGATCAACTTTTGTTGGTTGTATACCTGCATTTTTGTTTATCTCGTTTACCTTGCTGCCATCGCTAAATGTACTAAGCAATTTTTCAACCCGGTTTATTTCACTAATTGCGGCAGTTATTTGTGCTTCGGCCCAAATAGCATCATTTGCTACAACACTGATCTCGAACTGATTCCCCATCAGCCATATGGCACGCCTGAATATATTTGAACTACTCCTTAAGGTTTTAACTGCCAGCATGGTGAATAAATTTAATATGTGTAAACCATCTATTATATATATAGTAGCTGAGTATTTATTACTGCATATAGCAAAATATATACTTCGACTAATATTATACTCTAAAGTAGCTGGGTATTATGAAAATGAGATGAAAAACAATGTGCGGGTGTGCAAATGTGCGAATGTGCAGATTATTTTTACAATCGAAGGAGAATGGGTGGATGTGCAGATGAAAATGATGTGCAGATATGCGGATGTGCAGATAAAAAAAGATGTGCAGATATGCGGATGTGCAAATGTGCATGCTTAATTATTTGCACATCCGCACATTTGCATATCTGCACATTAAATATTACGCTACAGTACCTTCTTTGAGTTTTTCTGCGTTTTCGGCAAACTGAAGGGCTTCCATTATTTCTAATATATCGCCGTTCATTACACCAGGCAGGTTATAAATAGTTAAGCCTATGCGGTGTTCGGTAAGGCGGCCCTGTGGATAGTTATAAGTACGCACTTTGGCTGAACGGTCGCCCGTTGAAACCATTGTTTTACGTTTTTTAGATGTTTCTTCCAAGTGCTTTTGCAGCTCCATTTCATAAACCCTTGAACGCAATACCTGTAAAGCCTTATCGTAGTTTTTTAGTTGCGATTTTTGATCCTGGCATTGCGCCACAATACCTGTAGGTAAGTGTGTTAACCTAACAGCTGAGTAAGTTGTATTTACCGACTGCCCACCCGGGCCAGATGCACAAAACAGATCTTTACGTATATCGCTTACCTGTAAGTCGATGTCAAATTCATCAACTTCGGGCAATACTACAACTGTTGCTGCCGATGTATGTACACGGCCCTGTGTTTCGGTATCAGGTACACGCTGTACGCGGTGCACGCCCGATTCATATTTTAATGTACCGTAAGCATCTTCAGCATTAACATTAAATACAATTTCTTTATAACCGCCTGATGTACCTTCTGTATAATCAACCAGTTCAGTTTTCCAGCCGCGTTTTTCACAAAAGCGCATATACATGCGATAAAGGTCGCCTGCAAAAAGCGCTGCCTCATCACCACCCGTACCGCCACGAATTTCAACCAATGCGTTTTTAGAATCTTCAGGATCTTTAGGTATCAGCATTAAACGGATCACTTCTTCCATTTCGTCGCGTTTTACCAGCAATTCATCCAGTTCGCCTTTAGCCATTTCTCTGAACTCATCGTCTTTTTCAGTGGCTAATATTTCTTTATTGCTATCAATATTGCTCATGATATTGCGGTAAATATTATACTCGTCAACTATCTTGGCCAAATCTTTATACTCTTTATTCAATTGGGCAAAACGCTTCATATCAGCCATTACATCGGGACTGCTCAGTTCAGCTTCAACGTTTTTCCAGCGTTGAAATATTGCTTCTAATTTCTCTAACATATATTTTTTTGAAATAGATCATAGCCGCTGCCAGGCTAATATTCCAGGTTTTGACTATTGGCTTTGTTTAAAAAAGCGCACAAAAATACGATTTTTTAGCCATATTTTAACTCACAGGATTGTCAGATGTGCAAATATGCGAATGTGCAGATGTGCAAATGCATGGATATATACATTAAGAAAAATATTTCAAGATCAGCTCTTCTCCGTCAAACTCGGCGTATGAATTGTAATTGATCCACTCGCCCAGGTTAATATAGCGGCTTTTTCCATTTAATTGAATATCTAAAGGCAAATGGCGATGGCCAAATACCAGGTAGTCATAATAGGTAATTTGTAACACTTCTTTACTATAAGCTACCAGCCACTCCTGCTCACCAGGTTTGGGATCTTCTTTTTTCTGATTGTTTATACGGCTGCTTTTCGACCAATAGTTGGCTATCCCTACACCTAAATTCGGATGGATACGTGCAAAAAGCCATTGGCATAAACTGCTGCGGAATATCTTTTTTAATACTTTGTACAGATTATCGCCCGGGCCCAATCCATCACCATGATGCAGGAAAAACTTTTTGCCATTGCGCTCAATAACCAGTTCATTGGTAATAATGGTTGCGCCAAGTTCTATTTCAAAGTAATCAAACATCCACATATCGTGGTTGCCTTTAAAAAAGTATAGCTTTATCCCGGCATCAGCCAATTCGGCCAGTTTACCCAGCAAGCGTATGTAACCTTTGGGTACTACTGTTTTATACTCGAACCAAAAGTCGAAAACATCGCCCATCAAAAAAACTTCGGCGGCATCTGCTTTTATTGTATCAAGCCAGCGGACAAATCTGTCCTCGCGTTGGCGCGACGAAACATAACCGCCAGCACCTAAATGAATGTCAGAAGCAAAATAAAGTTTATTACGGATGGACATAAACGCAAAAATACATTCTTAACCTGATAGGTGAAAGGCTAAAGGCCTTATATAACAATCTTTATATTAAGTTTATAAGCCGTACCCTACCAGCATAAAGAATATCATAACTGATATAAAGATCAGCAATGGGGTTTGGATATTTTTAGGATAATAATCATTGTCGGGGAAATATTTCCTGAAAAAATATTGCGACAAAATTAATGCACAGCCAACATTCAGCACTGATGATATCACAAATAAAATGACCAGATTTTGATTGAAAACCTTAAAATCAACCTTGTAATGCAGTGTAAACTGGTTTACCAAAACGTTTGATGCTAAAGCAAATAATATTAAAAAGACAAGGATTGTGTAGATGGCTTTTTTATACCCTGCTGCCTTTAAATTCAGCATCAGCAAAATCCCCCCAAACAAGGGAGAGAATACAGAAAACCAAAATATTGCTCTTTTCGAATAAATCTCAACGTAGTTATCGTCATGTTCTTCCGGTACGTTGTTGTCATCAAATTCCATGCATCAAATATAATATTAAAAAATATTTGTGCTGATTAAAAGCTTAATTGTATCGCTATTAACACCATTTTTCTCAGGTTCAGATCTTGAACCTTTTCTCCAAAAATTTGTATAGCATTATTTTCACATACTCAATCGCTATGGCGATCACTATCTTGCTATCAAAATAAAACTATCTGTACTTTAATGCTGTTCATATAAATATGACATTTAAGTTCCTGGCTTTTTTTACCTTTCTTTTACTTTTACTTTCAGCTGCAGATGCCCAGGAACAATGGGAACTCCGGCGAAATGACCACGGTATCACTATTTATTCCCGACGGTCGCCCGACGGAAGATTGGTAGAGATAAAATTGTTATGCCAGTTTGATGCCACGACTGACCAATTGACTAAAGAGTTGTTAAATATTGATAATTATAACAAATGGGTTTATAGTAACAAAAGATCGGGGGTTATAAAAAGGGTAAACGACCATGATGTTATTTACTTCACCGAGTCGCACCTTCCCTGGCCAATACAAGACCGCGACCTGGTAATTGAACTAAACATAATACCGGCAACTGCCACCACCCCACTAACTATGATAGCTAAAAGCGTAGATGGTATATTACCGCCGAAAAAGCATTTTATACGCATCCCCTACTCGGTATCAACATGGCATGTAACACCAGCCCCGGGCAATAAGTTAAATATTGAATATACTTTTAGCGTTGATCCCGGCGGAAGCATTCCTACCTGGCTGGCAAATTTAACTATAGCTACGGGCCCCTATAAGTCATTTATGAAATTAGGGGAAATATTGAAAGCAGATAAAAATAAGGGCTGAAACTTAAAAGCATAGATCTTCGTTTGACGTTTAGATTTACGCACAAAAATTTATCTTTATTCCTCTGATTTTAAATTAAATGAATAAGACTACTTGCTTAACTGCATTCGCCTTTTTACTTTGCGGCTTTACGTATGCCCAACAAATGAATATAAAAACACTAGCCTACCCCAAAACAAAGAAAACGGATACCATTGATACCTATTTTGGTACACAGGTACCCGATCCATACCGCTGGCTTGAGGACGACCGCGCTACCGATACCAAAGAGTGGGTAAAGGCCGAAAATAAAGTTACCGAAAACTATCTTTCACAAATTCCCTATCGTGAAGCTATACGTAAACGCCTGGAAACTTTATGGAACTATGAAAAATACAGCGCTCCGTTTAAAGAAGGCAAGTACACTTATTTTTATAAGAATGATGGACTGCAAAGTCAATCGGTTTTGTACAGACAGATTGGTGATGGTGTGCCCGAAGTATTTTTAGACCCTAATAAGTTTTCGGCAGATGGGACCACCTCAATGCAGGGGATCGATTTCACCAAAGATGGCAGCATGGCAGCCTACCAGTTATCTGAAGGTGGCTCCGACTGGCGTAAGGTGATTGTTATAAATACGGCAGATAAAAGCATTATAGGCGATACGCTTATCGACATAAAATTTAGCGGCATTGCATGGAAAGGCAACGACGGCTTTTACTACAGCAGCTATGATAAGCCAAAAGAAGGCAGCCAGCTTGCTGGGATGACCCAATACCACAAACTATATTACCATAAGTTAGGAACGCCACAGGAATCGGATAGATTGATATTTGGCGGTGAGGCTATTCCCCGGCGATACATAGGCGCTTATTTAACCGAAGATGAACGCTTTTTGGTAATAACCGCTGCTAATACTACCACCGGAAATGAGCTTTATTTACAAGACCTAAGCAAACCCGGCAACTCCATTGTCAATGTAGTTGATAATTTTGACAACGAGCACAATGTGATAGACAATGTAGGCAGCAAACTGTATATTATTACCAACTTATATTCGCCAAATTTTAAAATAGTTACGGTTGATGCGGCCACTCCTACCATTGTACATTGGAAAGACCTGATACCTCAAACCAAAAATGTGCTGACAGCATCAACCGGCGGAGGTAAAATATTTGCCGAATATTTGAAGGATGCCACCTCAATGGTTGAGCAATATAATATGGATGGTAAACTGGAGCGCACCATCACCCTGCCATCGGTAGGTACAGCCGCTGGTTTCGGAGCCAAAAAGGAGGAAAAAGAAGTGTATTACACTTTTACCAGTTATGTTTACCCGCCCACTATTTTTAAGTATGATATTGCTTCGGGGCAATCATCGGTTTATAAAAAATCGGGGGTGAGCTTTAATCCTGATCTATATGAATCGGAACAGGTATTTTATGCTTCGAAAGATGGCACCAAAATACCAATGATCATTACCTATAAAAAAGGAACGGTACTGAATGGTAAAAACCCGCTTTTATTATATGCCTACGGTGGCTTTGGTGTTAGCTTAACCCCTGCCTTCAGCACATCAAATATTATATTACTGGAACATGGTGGCATTTACGCCGTACCCAACCTGCGCGGCGGCGGCGAATATGGCGAAACATGGCACCGCAAAGGCATAAAATTGCACAAGCAAAATGTGTTTGATGATTTTATTGCCGCTGCTGAATATTTGATCAAACATAAATATACATCAACAGATCACCTGGCTATATCTGGCGGCTCAAACGGTGGTTTACTGATTGGCGCTATGTTAACCCAACGGCCTGATCTGTTTAAGGTAGCATTCCCCGCTGTGGGCGTTTTGGATATGCTGCGCTACAACAAATTTACTGCCGGTGCAGGCTGGAGCTATGACTATGGCACAGCTGAAGACTCAAAAGAGATGTTTGATTACCTGTATAATTACTCGCCCTACCATGCTTTAAAACCGGGGAATTATCCGGCTACAATGATCACCACCGGCGACCATGACGACAGAGTGGTGCCTGCACATTCTTTCAAATTCGCGGCCCGCTTACAGGAGTATCAAACTGGTTCGGCACCTGTACTTATCCGCATTGAAACCAAAGCCGGGCATGGTGCCGGGAAATCAACTGCACAGGTAATTAATGAGCAAGCTGATAAATGGGCGTTTATGTTTCAGAATATTGGGATTGAATGGTAAGGTTTTCGCACTCCTCTCCACGCGTCATTGAGGTGGACAATGAAATAAAAAAGCGCCATTGTAATACAATGACGCTTTTTTATTTAGCTAATAATTTTAATTAGTATCCACCGTGGTGGTCATGGTCATCATGTCCGTGATCGTGACCATGATTGCCATGATCGTGATCTGGGTCATGGCCGTTATCTCCATGCCAATGATTTTGATACCTTGAATCATGGCTATCACGGATAACTACCTGATCATGCCTTCCGCGGTATTGTGCGTATCTGGCCCTAATTTGGTCATTATGAACCCATGGGGTAGGTTCGTTTACCACTACTTTATAGCCATGATAAACATCATAATTGCTGTATCTGGGTGGCAAACCACCTGAGCGGATCCATGCATGATTGTTATAATAAATGTATTGATGTGCTGATACATCATAGTAAGCATCAATATCAGGCATATAATAATAATCGGCATGATCATATCCAACAGGCCCCCATTCAGGCTGAAGGCCAATGTTTACGCCAAAACTTACATGTACTTGTGCATCGGCAAATTTGAATGACAGGCAGCTAAATAATATAACTGCCGTAAAAATTAACTTTTTCATAATTAGTATTTGTTTGCACGTATGACAATCAGCATGGGTAATAGTTTAATATATTATTAATACATGCCATATTAAATAATACATATTAACGCTAACGCATTAGCGATCAACCAAATATGTGTGTTAATATTTTTATATAAAAAATAGTATTTTTTCAAAATCCCTAATGCAGTCGCTCGGCTCCGACCGAGTGACGAATATCAAGCGGCATCCTGCCGCAGGCCAGAGGCCTGGCAATATTAGTCATTGGGCCGGAGCCTACAGGTGTTCGGAAGATTAAAAAAGTGCCCGGCCTTTTGCGATTCCTTCCCACTGGAAGAGAAAGAAGTGGTTCCCAAATGTGCTGATCATTGCGCACAGACCCCTCCCTGCCTCCGCTCATCCAGCCGCACCCCACACAATGTCATTATTTAAGCTATCAACGTTCTGGCATTGCTCCGGGGGAGCAAAATGTTGGTAGCAAATTAAATGTAAAATGTTTAGCATGCCTTAGGTATGCAATACAGCGGGGTTACGTACCTACCGGCACGGTTCTTCATGTTCATTATAATTCTACCAACATATAGCCTCTACGAAGCTTTGGGCTTAACTTAATGACATTGGCCCCTCTCATGCGAGGGAATAAAAATGATCTTCCGAACACTTGTGAGTCGGAGCCAAGCGACTGCAAAGAGATTATAGGAGACTCTTATTGCTGATCGTCGCTGCTGCTGGTATCGTCAGCTTTTTTGGTTGCTACTACGGCTAATACCGGTTTGCCAATCACTTTGTAATTACCTTCGCCTTTTAGTATGGCATCCAGTTGGGTTTTGTCCTGCATGGTTTTAACGGCCTGGGCCAATTCCTTATCGTATTTAAAATTGTCTTCGTAGCGGCCTTTTTCAAAGTAATAGCGCGAAACTATTTCATTTTCCAACAGCTGTTTTATTTCATCCTTGTGGATCTGCAGGTCGTTCTTTTTGCTTTCGAGCAATTTGGTTTGCAAAACAGCATATTCGTTTTGTATGTCGTTAAATTGTTTTTCTTTAGTGGCCTCAGTTTTCAGATCGACCAACAGTTTTTCGGTTGGGCTATTATAACTATAGTTTTTGCCCGACAGGAATTTCACAAAATCATCATAATCAGCATCTGACATCGTAAAAGACTTTGGATCAGCAATTTTAGCATGTGTGTTACGGTATTGGGTAGCATAATCAAATACCAACAACTTACCCAGCAGGCTGCTGGTTACACTTGCAAAACGCTCCTGCTTAATAAAAACATCAGGATAAATACCGCTGCCATCATAAACAGAACGGCCATCCTTGGTTTTAAACTCATGAATAAGCGAATCGGCAACTTTTACTACACTCCCATCATCTTTGCGATGGGTGTAATCCAGCGCCTGTATACACCTGCCTGATGGTACGTAGTATTTAGCAATAGTTATTTTAACCAGGCTATTATAAGGCAACGGGAACGTTTGTTGTACCAAACCCTTGCCAAAGCTGCGCTGCCCGATGATCACCGCTCTGTCCAGATCCTGTAATGAGCCGGCCACAATTTCTGATGCCGAAGCCGAGTGGCTATTCACTAAAACAACCAAAGGTATAGTTGCATCCAACGGTGTGTTCATAGTGGTGTAGGTAAAGTTCTTTTCTTTTATTTTACCACGTTGTGATACCACCTCTACACCTTTTGGCACAAAAAGATTTACAATTTTTACGGCTTCCTGCAATATACCGCCTCCGTTTGAGCGCAGATCGAGGATGATGCCGTTAGGATTATTCTTTTTTAATTCGATCAAAGCGTTGGTCACTTCATCGCCGGAATTTTCAAGGAACCTATCGAGCTTAATGTAACCCATATTGCCGGCTACCATGCCGTAATAGGATACATTCGGTTGTTTTATCTCATCGCGCAGCATGTCCTTCTCAACAGGGGCATCCTTGTCGCGCTTGGTCAGCAGTTTTATTTCGGCACCTTTTGAGCCTTTGAGCAGCAGGCTTACATCATCGCTGTTTTTACTATTAAGGTCGATACCGTTTATTTTAACTATCTGGTCGCCGGGGCGGATATCTGCTTTTTGTGCCGGGAAACCCTCAAACACCTGCGATACATACACATTGCCGTTTCTTGAAAAGATGCTGGCACCAATACCACCATATTGTGTGCTTACATAATGCAGCTTGTAATCTTCAATTTCCGATTCAGGAACGAATTCGGTATAAGGGTCGAGGCCATCGAGCATGGCATCGGCACCTGTTTTTATTAATTTTGCTGAGTTAATATCATCAACATAATTAATATTAACCTCTTTATACAGCGATGCAAAAACATCCAGATTTTTGGAGATCTGGAACAGGTCATCATCAAAACTCCATATAACTGTTGCCAATATTACTATCCCGGCCGATAGCAGCAGCTTTTTATAATTTTTCATTTTTCAATTATGAGATGCAAGATAGCGAACTAAGATAACAGGATCATCAGGGTTCTATCTTACCAATATATACGATAAACTATAAAAATAAGTATAAGGTTTGAGAATAAAGATATGGTTTCTGGTATGTTATGAAACCTTCTTAGAAAATTACAACCTGTTATTGTCAATATTCACCAATGCTTTTTGCAGGGTAAATACTACGTATCTTCTGTCGCGGTTAACCAGGTGCATTAAATTGCCGATAAGCCCTTCTTCCTGCCCTTCAGTATATTGTAGCTGCTCGTCAGTTAAATGATTATATTTTCTTTGGATCTTAATTTTTACGCGTTGCCAATCTTTATTTGATATGCTGATCTCTGCCATGTTCTAAAATTTTAACAAAAATATAAAAATCCGAGTAAACTTACTATGTTATTGCGATCCGCTGGCTAGCGGAGCGGCAAACTCATCGCCTGTACATTAAACGTGACGAGTTTGCTTCGTCGCACCCTACGCATTGACCAAAAATCCTCGCAATGAGAGTATAAATTCAATTAATTTTTAATAAATAAAAAGCCTATAAATAAGTAAGACCCCTGATGGGCAGGGGCCTTTACTAACCAATTATAAACCTAAATTATGAGAAGAGCTGTAGGAGAAGGGGTCGAACCTCCACGAAGTAGTTATTCTCATTGCTGAAAGTTTCCTATGATCTTCGCCACCGCGACAAGGAGGTGTGTCTGCCAAAAATTTCACCATCCTACAATTTTTATTAATCTCAAGCCATTGAGATTGCTGTTGGGGAAGGATTCGAACCTCCACAGAGTGGTTAGCCCGCTTCGGGTTTTCCATGATCTCCGCCACCGGGACAAGGAGGTGTGTCTGCCAAAAATTTCACCACCCAACAATATGTTTTTAGTAAAGAACGGTTGCAATTGGTTATTTGCTTGTTACAAATCTAACAGACATACCAATTCCTTGCAAATATTTCAACAAAATAATTTTATTTTTAGTTTAATTTTAAATAAACTTGTATATTAGTGTAGAATTTAAAATTTATGTCACATAGAAAAGCCCCAAATTTAGAAATTGATAATCTTGACATACAGATTTTATCGATTTTAATGAAAAATGCAACCACTCCTTACACGGAAATTGCAAAGGAATTGATCGTTTCGGGCGGAACCATACACGTGAGAATGAAAAAGCTGGAGGAGATGGGTGTAATAAAAGGTGCCACACTCGAAGTTGATCCTCAAAAATTAGGCTATGATATTACAGCCTTTCTGGGTATATACCTTGAAAAAGGCTCGCAATACAATGAAGCCGTTAAGCAATTAAAAGCCGTTAAGGAAATTGTTGAATTGCATTACACTACGGGCAGTTGGAGCATATTTGCAAAAATTGTTTGTCATGATACTAATCACCTGCGTGAGATATTAAATGAGAACATACAGGGTATCAGCGGCGTACAACGCACTGAAACCTTTATATCGCTTGAAGAAAGCATTAAAAGGCAGATAACGCTGGAATAAGCTTACTTAAATTTCATAAACTACCCTTAACAGGATCTTTTTATAAAGACACCTGTTTTTTTATTTTAGTCTCTTTTAAGAATATGAATTTTTAATTGCCGTTGGCTTCAGCCGACGGAGCCAAATAAATGGAGCAATTTTGGCTTTAGCCAAATGATCTACTGCCGGATTGTAGCGCATTTTTGGCTAAAGCCGGTAATTCATCACTAATATTCCGTTGACTGAAGTCAACGGCAATGATTCTTACATATAGTAAATCTCTCAAACGCTTTTAAAGAACTTATGAGGAAAAATCTCCCTTACTTAAACTTATTCTTTAGCGCTGCCAGTTTCATCTGCAAATCGCCTTCCGGTTCTGGTGCAGCTTTACTTGCATAAGGTTTATTAAACGCAGGCTTTTGTGCCGGCTTATTGAAGTTAGGCTTAGATGTAGCTTGATTTACCGGCTCTCTTTTCTCATTCTCTTTCATGGTTAATGCAATTCGTTTACGGTTTACATCAATTTCAACAACTGTTACTTCAACTTTTTGGGCAACTTTTAAAACCTCATTTGGGTCCTTTATATAACGGTTGGTTATCTGGCTCAAATGCACCAATCCATCCTGGTGAACGCCAATATCAACAAAGGCACCAAAATTGGTAATGTTGGTTACTATACCCGGCAGTTTCATGCCGATCTTCAGATCACCTATAGAATTTACACCATCGGTAAAGCTAAATTGTTCGAACTGCTCACGCGGGTCGCGGCCGGGTTTAGCTAGTTCAGCTATAATATCATTCAAGGTAGGCAAACCTACTGTGTCCGAAGTGTATTTGGTTAACGGAATACTTTTGCGCAGTTTATCGTCGCTCATCAGATCTTTTACTGAACACTTCAGATCTGCCGCCATTTGTTTTACCAGGTCATATCTTTCAGGGTGTACGCCGCTTGTGTCTAACGGATTATCGGCATGGTGAATACGTAGAAATCCTGCAGCTTGCTCAAATGCTTTATCACCTAAACGCGGTACTTTCTTCAATTGCTCACGCTTTTTGAACGCGCCATTCTGATCACGGTATTCCACAATGTTTTGCGCCAATTGCGGACCTAAACCAGATACATAAGCCAATATTTGTTTTGATGCCGTATTCAGTTCAACGCCTACAGCGTTCACACAATTAATAACGGTATCATCTAATGATGTTTGTAATTTATTCTGATCAACATCATGCTGATATTGCCCAACACCAATTGATTTAGGGTCGATCTTCACCAGTTCCGCCAATGGGTCCATCAACCTGCGACCGATAGACACCGCACCTCTAACGGTAATATCTTTATCCGGAAATTCATTGCGTGCCACTTCAGATGCAGAATAGATAGATGCACCGCTTTCATTTACCATTACAACAACTGCTCCCGGCAGGTTAAGGTTGCGGATGAAAACTTCTGTTTCGCGGCCCGCTGTTCCGTTGCCTATGGCAATGGCCTCTATCTTATGTTTTTCAAATAGATAAATAGCAGTTTTTTCAGCTTCTTTTGCCTGTCCTGCACCAGTATGCGGATATATGGCGGTATCTTCTAATAATTTACCTTGCTCATCAAGGCAAACTACTTTGCAGCCGGTTCTGAAGCCGGGATCAATAGCCATAACTCTTTTTTGTCCAAGCGGAGCGCCTAATAAAAGCTGGCGCGCATTTTCGGCAAATACCCTTATCGCTTCCTCGTCGGCTTTCTTTTTGGTGAACAGGCGAACCTCGGTTTCCATTGATGGCTTGAGTAATCTTTTATAACCATCGGCGATTGCTTGTTGTACCTGGTTTGATACTGCGTTATTGCCTTTGACAAATTGATTTTCAAGCGCAGCTAAAGCTTCTTCTTCCTGTGGTTTAATATCGAGCCAAAGTATCTCTTCCTTTTCGCCACGGCGCATAGCCAGTATCCGGTGCGATGGCGCTGTTTTCACGGGTTCAGTCCACTCAAAATAATCTTTGTACTTAATGCCTTCCTGCTCCTTACCTGTAATTACCTTTGATTCAAAGGTTCCTTTTTCAATAAACAATTCCCTTACTTTGGTACGAGCCTCGGCATTTTCACTGATCTGCTCCGCGATAATATCTCGTGCCCCGGCCAAAGCTTCCTCTAAACTTTTAACTCCTTTTTCTTCATCAATATATTTAGCAGCTTCGGCTTCAACATCAAATCTATTTTGCTCAAATAGCATGTCGGCCAATGGTTGTAAGCCTTTCTCTTTTGCTGCTGTTGCACGTGTTTTACGCTTAGGGCGATAAGGCAAATAAATATCCTCCAGCGCCACCATCGTTTCGGCTTCATTAACTAATTTTTCCAGTTCCGGAGTCAATTTACCAATGTCGGCAAGTGATTTTAAGATAGCTTCACGGCGTTTATCCAGGTCGCGCAGTTGTAGTATGCGATCGCGGATGGCGGTAACCTGTACCTCGTCTAAAGTGCCTGTAAGCTCCTTGCGGTAACGTGAGATAAAGGGCACGGTTGCACCCTCATCAAGTAAAGCAGCAGTTGCGCTTACCTGTTTTTCGGCAATAGAAAGTTCGGCGGCTATTTTTTTATAATGAATGCTCATGTATCAATAATTCGGGTTGCGAAATTGCTGTTCTTTGGTTTAAAAACAAAAAGGAGTTTTAAACAAATGTGTTTGAAAGTAATTGTCATTTCGACCGGAGGGAGAAATCTTCTTCACTATACAAAGTGAACTATGCATGGCTTGAATTAAGATGAAAAAGATTTCTCTCTCCGGTCGAAATGACAATAAAATAAATGAGTATATATAAAATTTACGGTTGCTTCAACCAGCCATTCTCATCCATCCAATTAGTTAACCTATCGAACCAATAATCTTTAGTAGTTTTATTATGCAGTCCAAAACCATGGCCGCCTGCCTGGTAAATATGAATCTCGCCTTTTACTTTATTTTTCACTAATGCATCATAAAACATCAGGCTGTTTTGCACGGGTACCACATTGTCATCCTCTGCCTGTACTAAAAACGAAGGCGGCGTATTTGCCGTTACCTGTTTTTCATTACTGTAAAGATCCATTAATTGTACAGAGGCATTTTTGCCGATCAAATTTTCCTTCGAGCCGGTATGTGTACCCGGCCCCATAGTGATAACAGGGTATATCAATATGGCAAAATCAGGGCGTAGATTAATATGATGCTTATTATCGATCACCGCTTTATCAAAATGCGTAGCCTCGGTAGATGCCAAATGCCCGCCAGCCGAAAAACCAATAATGCCTACTTTAGTTGAGTCGATTCCCCATTCAGCACTGTGCTCCCTTACCATTTGCATGGCCCGCTGTGCATCCTGCAATGGTCCGATCGTTCTATCAACCATAATGCTATCACTTGGCAGGCGATATTTTAACACAAATGCCGTAACACCAATTTTATTAAATGCTAACGCAATTTCTGCACCTTCATGCCCCATAGCCAAATGCACATAACCCCCACCCGGACAAATAACAACGGCTGTTCCGTTAGCTTTTCCTTTTTCAGGGAAATAGGGTGTAAGCGTTGGGATGGAAACCCTGCCTGAGGTTTCGCTATTGCCCCTTTCAATATAGGCAGCGGGCGTTGGCTTACTATTGGGTATGCCATCAGGATATAGTAGTATAGGGTTTGATTGCTGGGCAAATGTTGTGCTGGTCATTAGCAGTAATGCAAATAGGAGTTTTTTCATAATTGATATTTAACCTTTAGGGCCGCCAAATTCCATCAGATAAGCTTTCAGGAAATCATCCAGATCACCATCTAAAACAGCCGCCGCGTTTGATGTTTCAT
>Ga0302300_1000275_pt1 | contig 40439 bp, 38 predicted proteins | sample III_Palsa_E1_1_FD_198756 | JGI IMG/M metagenome (GOLD analysis project Ga0302300, IMG submission 198756) | Peat permafrost microbial communities from Stordalen Mire near Abisko, Sweden - III_Palsa_E1_1 | ecosystem: Environmental > Terrestrial > Soil > Palsa > Peat permafrost | place: Sweden...
GCGTTCCATCTAACTACTGTAATGTTATTAGTTATAACATGACAACACGCTCTCCTACTAAAGTCCAGTCCCTATCAACCCGTTGATTGATTCATTGCCATTGCCGCAGTGCTGCTATCGATGACATTGGGGGCAACATAGCAAATGGGGCAAGTAGCATCGGGCGTGCTTGATTGTCGGGACAGTAGCCGCTATGCTTTTGGGCGTATCTGTCGTTTCCGTTTGACATGAGCTATCGTTGGTAGATAACGTCAGCGTTTGCGAAGCGAATTCTATGGAATCGGTAAAACTCGCGGCGAGAGCTGACCTCCCGGATTGCGGTAAGGCCGGGGAAGTGTTCGTCGCCGGTAGATTGTTCTGCGTTGTGAACCTCGATGGCGAGTTGTTTGCGATGGATAACGTGTGCCCGCACTGGGGCGGGCCGTTGGGGCAAGGGAAAATTGACAATGGCAAATTACGGTGTCCCTGGCATGGATGGGAGTTTGATCCAAGGACCGGAGAAACTCCGCGAAAGGCGGATACAAAGGTAACGACTTATAAGCTTTCAATCAAAGGATCGGACGTGTACATAGACTTGACGGATAAGTAAGGGTATAAGAAATTAGGTGTTTCATGTCAATGTGCTTGCAATTGTTGCGAGTTGCCTGCTAGGTAATTCAGCATGTGCCGTTTCAACTTCAAGTTACTGGTCGTGCTGTTCGACTGGACCGGCGTTAAAACACTTGAAAGATGAGGGCATCGCCCGTGACCTCCATTACTCAAAATGCCCCCGCCGTCTGGTCGAGGACCGCGACTCCCGCTGGCGCGCGGCAGGCCGAGCCTTGCGCCATTCTAATTTCCAGTTTTTTCCCTCGGACAATCCATTTCGCTGATTGGCACATGGATCCAAAGCATAGCGCAAGCGTGGCTCGTCTATCGCATGACGGGATCGGCCCTGCAGTTGGGCTGGGTAGGATTTGCCAGCCAGATCCCAATTTTTCTGTTGGCGCCGCTCGGAGGGCTAACAGCGGATCGCGTCGACCGGAAGAAGGTTGTAATGGCGACACAAGCCTTATCCCTACTGCTCGCATTTACGTTGGCGCTTCTGACATTGAGCGCAAAGGTGCAGGTGTGTGTGATGGGCGTAAGAGCAGAAAGGCGAAGATGCGCTTCGTGTTTCCAATCGCATCGACGGCACGGTACGTCGCATTTAACTAGTTCGAGCAATAAGCGCCTCGTGCAATCAGGCTCTCACCCCGCACAAACCGAGTGGCGGTGGTGACTAGTTTCGACAATGAGGGTGGTGAGAAACACAGCGTTCGGGGCAGTAGCTGCGGCGCACAGGGAAGCCGGTGCTTGACTCTGCCCTCGGCCTGAATGAATCGTGGACCGCTCGTGACTACGGGGAAAGCTTGAAAAGTATGGTGAGCGCGGTAGGAATCGAACCTACAACCTACTGATTAAGAGTAGGCGAGTCTGATAGGGTCTTCCGCGTCTTACGGCCATTGCGATTCAATAACTTACCGACAATCAAGCCCGCACGGAAGCAATCGGCTCTGGTATTGAAAAGAAGCGCTTTAGCGCACATGGGATCGAAGCGCACGGCACACTTATGGCACACCTTTCGGGCTCACTCAAGCCGCTCTGGACAACTGATTGATTGAGTCGTACGGAATTAATCGGCGTCTCGCTTATGACGCCGCCAGGGAGGGTGATGGCAATTTTTCACCGACTACGAGCAGGCGCTCAGGGTTGGGGTTTCATGGGAGCTGCCACTATCTAACTTCGGCTGTAAACGCTCGTGTCCATTCGTGGCCTTTCACTTCGAAAGTCTTCGCCGGTATCGTTCCAGCCGGCGTCACATCTGTGACGTGGATTCTAATTGCGAGCTTCCCGTCTTTTAAAACGTCGATGTGACGGGCTGTCTTGACCCCTGCAAAGTCTTCGAACTCTAACCGCTGCGTCTCAATTCCATCGAAGTACGTCTTGACTAACAACCCAGTGTCGTCGAACCAATAACCACGCGCTTGCTCCGGATCTAGCTTCCCCTCCGGGCTTTCGTATCCAGCGAGCACTCGCACCGTGCGAACGCCGTTGACTGTGTCGCGTCTGATCCTCCAATCTGACTCCACAAATGTATCAACTGCGGGAATTGGTTCCATTATCTTCATGACAAGCCGAAGCAATCCCGCACCGTCACCGTCTGCAGACTGGTAAGCCTTGTCCCCATTCCTCGACCGCACATACCGGCTCTTCCCGAACCACACCTCGCGACGCCATTGCGAATCGCTCAGCCAAGTGTCTTCGTACTGTCCTTTGGCGACGGCGCCGTCTCGGCCTTTCGCTTCGAACTCCGCGCGAAGTACGTAAGCCGTACCGCTTCCAAACGCTGGAAAACCTACGTGCCTCCCGTGCTCGAAGTACGTCCGGGCACTGTCAAAAGTTTCTGTTCCTGAGGGCCGCACGGTCTTAAACGGGACCGTCAGCTGGGACATCACTTGAACAGGTATCCCATCCACAAGGAACGCCTTAAACCGCAAGGCCAATACCGCGCGCCTTCCCGCGTCATTTACACCCGAGTTCTCGGAAACCAGCGACCCGATGTCCCTTACCTTTCCCTCACGATCAACGATTACTTGAGTTGTCACATTTCCTTCGAGGGGCCCGTCCTGAAGTGGCGGCCACGACACGGGCTCCATCGGCAATAAATTCTTCCGTAGCGATACTTCGTCCATCAACACTGTCTGCAATGGTGTGTCGCCGCCCTTTGCCGCCGTATCGAAGAATCCCGCCGGAATTTCTCCTAGGTCTTCAAGCGTTGTTATCTTGGCCGTCACCTGAGGTGTTCCCACGTTTACTGTCCGAGCGACCATTCTCCCGTGAAAATCCGCATAGTCCTTAAACTCGCCACCCCATCCCAAACCGCCTGCATAAAGCAGCAGCCCTGTGCTGTTCTGCAAAGCAACCCAGGATCGCAAAATATTGTGGATTTCTGCAGTCCCGCTAGGAGTGGTCCAGTTCAGGTTGGTCATGGGCCCGATTCGTCTTACTTCCGCCGCCTTTGCATGTTCGAGAACCTGGTCGAGCGGCGGCACCGGCTTGATGAGTTCGACAGCCGTTTCTTCCAACCATTCCGGAAAATAGTCGCCCTCATTCTTCTGCCAGTCGTGAGCGCCATCCACGATTTCGATCTGATGAAACTCCGGTGATCGCACCTCCCTCTTCCATTGAGTCGGGGATGCCCACCAGATTTCAACCTCGCCCGTGCGGCCAGATTCCTTATCTCGCTCAAAGCTTGGTGCCACTGTCGCTCTCAGATGGAATGCCTTTGTTCCGGACTGGTCGAGCGTGCTACGCTCAACGGCCTTCTTGACTTCTTTGGATAGGTTTTCGGCATGACCGAGTGCTGGCCATACCGTCATCGCTGCAAACACCGGGATCCACGATTGCCAACGCATACGCAAAACTGTACACAAAGAAAAGGAAAAAGACGAACAAAAGTGGTGCGGGAAGCCGGACTCATCGGCCTCGCACTGCCTGCATCCAGTGGAGCCGAAATGACGGCTACGTGGTTTCTTTTTGTGATAGCTGGTTATGTCCAGTGGTTGTAGTCTTTCCCAGACTCCTGCGGCGGTGGGAGGGGAAAATGAAGAAGAAAAATCCTTGATGTTTTGACTCTCCTCGCCGTGATTTGGGCTTTTAAGCTGCTCCCGCGCTTTCTTTTTCGGTAGTTGGTAAAATGGCGCTTTTCGCAAACTGACCCTTCCGTTCGGCTTGTAGCCAAGGAATGGTAGTCATTGGTAGCATTCATAGACCAGCGCCAAAAGAAACAAGTGGAGCAAAAATGAGATTGCCATTCCACCTGCTATGCGTATCTACTCTCTTCTGGCTTTGTGTTCCGTGTTTCGCGGGGAATCAGCCCCCTACCGTCGCCAACAATTGGAATCTTGTTGCCTCGCCTTTTCGCCCCGTGAGCATTACAGCGCAGGGAGCAACAATCTGGGTATGCGGAGTGGACGAGATGATCCTAAGCTCCAAGGATGGCGGGGCAACATGGGAAACAAAACATCAAAACCCCGACGGCGAAGTGTTGTTGGACATTTCTTTTGTCAATGAGAAGGTTGGCCACGCTGCGGGCACAGGCGGCCTTCTGCTCTCTACCGATGACGGCGGTCAAACCTGGAAGAGCCACGTCGCGCCCGGTGCTGTCCGCGCCTTCTCGTTCGCGGACGCTGTCAATGGCATAGCTGTCATTGGCGAAGGACAGCCTAGTTCTAGAGTTTCATCGTCTGACCAAGCGGTCCCCATTGAGGGAACTGTCAAAATCACTCATGATGGGGGCGAACACTGGGAAGACATAGCTGCCGTTAATTCGGAGGAACTGCGACCATTCGGTCAAACACTCTCCATCGCGGCACTCGACAGCTCTCATTTCCTCATGCTCCGACGCCAGCCCGAAGTCGAGGATGCCTTTTTAGTTACAAAAGACGGCGGAAAGTCGTGGAAGGTCGTGCGGCCGCAAAATGATGCCACTAACCGAGCACTGCCTCGGATGGTTTTTGTTCATCAAGCTGAGTATTGGGCATTCGGCCACGAGTTAGTCCATCGTGAAAAAGGTGGTGGTTATGGCGTGCCTCTAACACTTCATTCTAAAGACGGTGAGACCTGGACGCATGGGATCGCGGGGCCGAAGGAATTCGACTCGTGCAATTCTCAGGGATGTTATATGTGGGACGGTGCAGTAGAGGTCCTTTATGGTGAACGCGAACAGTTTTGGGCCCTCCCGCAGGACGGCTCGCTGGGCAAGAAGTGGGCAATTGCCGAGAGCATGGGATGCACGGTTAGTGACAGCACTCTGAAATGCGGACGCGCCACCGTTACCGACAAACCCGCTGACCGACCTGAACCACCCGACGGAATGATCCACCTCAATGCCCACAATGAGTATTTTGCGGATGGTTGTGTGGAGTGCCACGTCGAGGGAATAGTCCCGGACAAGGCGGGGCCGCCTTCGATGCAGCAGGTACATGCATCGATCACAGTTCGTCGGGATGGAACAGTAGCGAATGTCTCGGTGGATTATCCGCCCAGTAAGCGAATGAGCAATGACATATCCAGCCAGTTGTCAAAGTGGCTGTTCGAGCCCGGACATAAGGGATCAGACACGGTGGAGACAAAAAAAGAGATGTTTCGCTGCTCTTGATGTGCTCGGGTTTTCCTGGCCGCCCGGAGACTAATCGCTGCACACTCTACCGCTCCGATGAATTTTCTGGTTTTCGCGCTTCTACCGAAAGTACGACCCCAACCGAAAAGCAGTAGCTCCTCGCTGCTGGCACGGATGGTTCGTGGGCGAACATTTTTACCAACTGGCGAAATTAGGGCATAGCGCTCACAACCCGGCCATCAAGAGTCCTGCGGGAACAACGACATCGCCGCCCGTGTCTATTCCTCATATAGGAGGCCTAATGGTCATCCGCTGGGGAGTGTTCTCCGCCACAAGCAGAACGGCTCTGAAAACAGGCTGGCTCATTACGGCCGGAGTAGTCGCACTCTATTTGGGACTCATTCAACCCCGTGACCAGGCGCGAGGCATTGCCTCGGAGAAGGCGACCGGCCTCGCCGCCGTCAGCGGCGGTGTGGGTTGGGAGCCAATCTCGCTTTGGCGACAAACCTCAATTCTTCCGCACTTCCGATCCGATGCCTACCTTCAAAAAGGCACTGTTGGAGGCGTTCCCGTAGACCGTGCCTTCGTCGCACCCGCCTCTCTCATGACATTTTCAGGAGGACGCAACGATGGGGAGGAAAGCTCGTCGGAGGACCGTAAGCTAGTCCGGACGGAGTCCATTGGCCTCATCGTTAAAACTCCGGCCGAAACTGCCGAGAAAATCATACAGATCGCGCAACGTGCAGGAGGGTTCCTCGTAACCTCTAACGTTAATGGTGGCGCGGACGCGACCAGCGCCTTGCTCAGTATTCGCGTGCCTACAGACAAGTTCGACGAAGTCCGCGCCCAGATCCGAAAGCTCAGCTTGCGCATGGAAAACGAAAGTATCGACGCCCAAGACGTCACCAAACAATATGTCGACCAGGAAGCACGCCTGCGCAACCTGCGGGCTCAGGAACAACAGTATCTCGGAATCCTGCGCAAGGCCGCGACCGTGAAAGACACGCTCGAAGTCAGTGACAAGCTGAACGAAGTCCGCGGAGCGATCGAGGAAAGGCAAGCGGAATTCGAGGCGCTGTCGAAGCAAGTTGAAACCGTCGCCATCAACATCACGCTGCGAGCTGAAGCCGATGCGCACGTTTTCGGCCTCAATTGGCGTCCGCTGTATCAGCTGAAGATCGCCGCCCGCGCGGGTCTCGACGGGTTCGGTGAATACGCTGCCTCGATGACGGCGTTTGTGTTCTATCTGCCGACGATCCTGCTGTGGCTGTTCACAATCCTCGGCGGTGCCGCCGTGGGCTGGCGAATTTTGAAATGGACAGCCCGAAGACTATTCTTTTCGCCGAAAACAACCTTGGTTGATAAAGCAGTGAGTTAGTGCGAGCAAAGTCGAGCGGGACGAATTGAGCCACATGGCGATATTACGACGACCACAAAAACTCTCAATCGGAGAAGAGGCACCAGTAATACTCTGGACAGCTTACTGGTTCTGCGTTTCGTCCCTCGTGGGGTAAGACATCAACCACATCGCTCTGACCTTTCCCGTCTGGATAGCGGACAAAATCGACGGCGTTGCCAGTACCGTACGCTTGACGGGAGCCATCCGCAAACACGACCGTGAAGATCGTGTATCCCATTCCAGATTCACCACTCTCGTACAACTTGTTCGCAAACCCTGCGGGCAAACGCCTCGGGCTCTCGGCCAGAGCGTCCACATCTGCAACGGAAATATGACTCTTTCCACGATCTTGCTCGGGATAAACGCCCCAGTGCTTGATATACGGCCCCTCGGGTACGACATACACACAGACGAGAACGGTTCCATCCTTCATGCGTGCCGCACAGGGCCAATAGGTTAGGTCTCCATCCCTGCTCGGAGTGATCGCACTGAGGTCCTCCCGGAGTTTGTCTGGCAACTTTGGGATGTGCGGTCTCACGTGCCAAGGCGTTCTGGCCTTGTTCATGTCCGGCGTAATGAATGAGAAGGGCTTGTCGGGTGAGAAACTGTCTTTAACGCCTGCCATCTTGTTCAGAAAAGATATTCCGACAATCGGAACGAACGGTCCTTCACGGCCCGTCCAATTCTGCCCGAATGACCGAGGCGCATGGCCTGACACATTTCCGACGATGAGTAGCGAACCGTCCTCAAGAAGGTCGCCGACTCCTAAATCAACACAAGGGTAGATATGCTCTTCATCGATGAATACACGTTTGACAATCTGTTCGACGATGTTCTCCGTTATGCGTGGGTTTGAGCGACCCAACCACTGGAAAGCGAACCTACGAGGCAATTTCTGCCCGGCTTTTTCTTCAGCGAACTGTATGACATCTTCGAGCATCGTCGAAACTAACGTGGAGAATTGTTCACGATTCATTGGATCAGCAAACTTTACCCGTTAACATTTTAGCGGTTTTGAACTTCCTGAACTGTAGCAATCAGGCATGTTGCCGGGAGTCGAGCGGTAAGGCCGGGGCGGGTACGGATGGGGCCTGCATGCGCGGTGTGCGGGTAAAGGATAGGCGGGCGCCTCGTATCCCCAAAGATTGACATAACGTTCATAATAATGTACCTTAGGTCTGTTAATGAACATTATTATGGACATTAAAATATGAGGACTAGCCGATCGTCCATCGTGATGCCGCTCCCGGTAAGGCATGCGCTGCGCAAGCTCGGGCGCGATATCCGTGACGCCCGGCGGCGGCGACGGATCCCGGCTGCCATCGCGGCGCAGCGCGCCTCGATCAGCCGCACGACCCTCGTCAAGATTGAAAAGGGCGATCCCGGCGTCGCGATCGGCATATACGCCACGGTCCTTTTTGTGCTGGGTATGGCGGACCGGCTCGGCGATCTCGCCGCACCGAAGAACGATCCCGTTGGCCTGCAGCTCGAAGAAGAAAACCTGCCGCAGCGCATTCGCGTGGCGCGCAGCCCGAAACGCACGAAAGACAATTGATGGACAGAGAGGCTCTCGTATACGTTGATCTCGACGGCGTCCCGCACCTGATGGGGCGTCTGTGGGCCCGCACGCGCAAGAACAAGGAAAGCGCCACCTTCGAATACGACAAGACATGGCTGGAAAATCCTGCGCGATTCTCTCTGGAGCCAGCCCTGCAGGTTGGTCCCGGCCCGTTTCACACGCCGGCCGACACGCCCATGTTCGGCGCTATCGGCGACTCCGCGCCCGATCGTTGGGGGCGCGCGCTCATGCGCCGCATGGAACGCAGGCGCGCGGAGCGCGAGGGCGGGGCGCCGCGCACGCTCCAGGAAATCGACTTCCTGCTGCTGGTGGACGACGAGGCCCGTCAGGGCGCACTGCGCTTTGCGGAAAAAGAAGGCGGGCCCTTCCTGCGGGAGGAGGGCGCCAAGCGCATCCCCCCGCTGATCGAACTGCCGAAACTGCTCTCCGCGGCCGAACATGTGATGGAAGAGAAAGACACCGAGGAGGAACTGCGCTTGCTGTTCGCGCCCGGCTCCTCTCTTGGCGGGGCCAGGCCTAAGGCTTCCGTCAGGGAAAAGGACGGCCATCTCGCCATAGCGAAATTCCCACGCAAGGACGATGAAATCAACACGGTGGTTTGGGAGGTGGTCGCACTGGCCCTCGCGCACAAATCTGGCATCCCCGTTCCCCAATCCCGTGTCGAAACCATCGCCGGGAAGCCTGTGCTCCTCCTGCGACGCTTCGACCGCGACGGCGAACGGCGTATCCCGTTCCTCTCCGCGATGAGCATGCTCGGATCGAAAGACAGAGAAACCCGAAGCTATCTGGAAATTGTTGACGCGCTGCGCCAGCACGGCGCCGCGCCGCAAGCGGACATGGAAGCGCTGTGGCGGCGGCTGGTTTTCAACATACTGATCTCCAACACAGACGACCACCTGCGCAATCACGGCTTTCTGTACGAAGGACAGGCGGGCTGGCGCCTGTCGCCCGCTTACGACCTCAACCCGGTCCCAACCGACATCAAGCCGCGCATCCTCAGCACGGCAATCAATGAGGATGACAACACGGCTTCACTCGCACTGGCGATGGAGGTGGCGGGATATTTCGAACTGGACGACGGCAAAGCGCGTGACATCGCAAAACAGGTCGGCAAGGCTGTCTCGAAGTGGCGCGATGAAGCAGTGCGGCACGATCTCGCTAAAGGCGAAATCGACCGTATGTCGTCGGCATTTGACCATGATGATCTGAAAGCGGCTCTCGCAGCGCGGTAAGTAGAAAGAGCAGCACGATGAAAATCTCGGAAAGAACTGTCAAACGGCTCGGAGAAATCATCACGGGTGACAAGGGGATATCGCCCTACCGGGGAGGGCCAAAACTCGTCAGCTTCTTCAACGAGTGCGGCACCAACCATACGTATGGTCAAGGTTTTCCGTCACGATGGATGTTCGCCGAAGAATGCATCCGCCAGTTCAACGACGCGCCGACAATGAAGAAGGTCATTCTCTCCGCCGTTGACCCGCGGGATTTCATGGGAACCACCGTCTATGACAAGGAGACGAAGCAAGAGAAGCCTGCCAATCTCCAGGACGCAGTGACATACCTGAATGAGTTCCTCGCTTTCGACGGCTACGAAATCGTGCCGCACGGCAAAGGCTACGATGTCGTCGACAAAACGCGCGGGGAGATTGTGGTCGATGTGAAGCTAGAGCCCAGTCATCTTTCGCACGCATTCATCATGGAGCAAATCGAGAAGTGCCGGACGAAGATGAGTCATGGGGACTACGACGGAGCCATCACGAATGGCCGGTCCCTGGTTGAGGCTGTTCTGGCCGCAATCGAGAAAGAATTCGATCCCAATGCGCCTGACTATGACGGCGATCTGCCGAAGCTATACAAACGGGTGCAGAAGCATTTGAATCTCTCGCCCGAAAACCCGAAGATCAGCAACAGCTTGAAACAGACGCTGACGGGCTTCATCAGCATCATCGGGGGACTATCCGGCCTCAGTAACAAGATGGGCGACCGGCACGTTCGCGAATACAAACCCGCCGCACACCATGCGGCCCTGATCGTCAATGCGGCCATGACGTTTAGTAATTTCATTTTTGACACTTATGCTTATCAGCGGACGCAGAAACCATAGAGAGTGTCGGCGGTCCGCAGAAGGGAGAAAAACAGCTTGTTTAAGATTCTTATCGATACCTGCGTTTGGCTCGATCTTGCGAAGGACTATCAGCAGCAACCGATTCTGACCGCACTTGAAGAGCTCATCCGCATGGGGGATATTGAGCTGATACTGCCACGCACCGTCCTCGATGAATTCGCCCGGAACAAAGGCCGCGTCGTCGAAGAGAGCGGCCGCAGCCTTTCCGGAACTATGAAGCGAGTCAAGGAGGCAGTTGAGAAATTTGGAGATCCCCGGAAAAAGAGCACAGTGCTTCGACAGCTTAATGACGTAGATCATCGGATTCCAACTTTGGGTGAGGCCGCAGTCGATACGGTCAGCCGCATCGAGAAGCTGTTCGCGCGCACACCGATTATCGAGATTTCCGATAGCGTGAAGGCGCGTGCAGCACAACGCGCAATCGACAAGCGCGCTCCTTTTCACAGGCAACGGAATGGCATCGATGATGCCATCCTGATCGAAGTTTACGCGGACGTAGTGGGAGCAAAGGCGACGGGAACGCGATTTGCTTTTATCACCCATAACATCAAGGATTTCAGCCACCCCGCTGCCAACAACAAGTTACCCCACCCGGATGTCGCAGTTTGCTTTTCGCGGGTGCGGTCGATGTATTTCATCACCCTGGGCGAGGCGCTGCGCCGCGTACAACCAGAACAATTTGCCGATCTGATGATCGAACAGGAATGGATGGAAGAACCAAGGCGACTGACTGAAATCTTGGATGCCATAGACTTGCTGTTCCATCAGGTCTGGTACAACCGGCATCAGATCACGCGCCAGAAAATCGAGCGGGGCCAAACCAAGATCGTTGAGAAAGAAACATTCCCGGTCAAGAACCACCTGCGGCGGCCGATTCAACGCAATGTTTGGGAAGGCGCTCTCAAGGCCGCTGCGAAAGTCGAAAAGAAGTACGGAGTGGAGAATCTTGGTCCTTGGGACGATTTCGATTGGGGAATGATTAACGGCAAGCTCTCTGCGTTGCGCTGGGTTCTCGGTGATGAGTGGGACATGCTGGATACCTAGCAGGCTGCGGAAAAAGGGATGATGCGACTTAGATTCTATCCAGTTCAAGATTTATGACTCAGAGAAGAGCTTTGGCCGCGACGCTGGTGGTGGCCAGAAAATCCTTTCTCGGGCCGGTGGACACACTTCGGCTTTGGCCTAGGTCGCTTGCATCGCCAGATTCCTCAGCCGGACTAAGTTATAGGCAGCCGCAGCGAAGGTGAAGATCCATCCCACCTTGAAGATTCCACGATGCCGAACCTTCCGCAACAGCGCGATGGTCTTCAGCCAGCCGAAGCACTCTTCAATGCGCTTCCGCTTTCTCTGACTGATGGCATATCCAGCGTGCTGCGTCGTACGAGCATCAATGGCGCTCCCACCGGGTCGCTCCCGGTTCTGGGCCACGTGCGGCGTGACCTTTAAGTTCCTGCACTCGGCCACGAAATCCGCCGTGTCGTATGCCTTGTCGCCTCCCACCGTGACCTGTTTCGTGCCCGGAATCTGTTCCAGCATCACCAGCGCGGCATCGCGCTCCGCCGTTCCGTTGGCCTCGAACACCTCGGTGTTTACGATCAGTCCGTGGCGGTTCTCCACCAGCAGATTCCCGTTGTAACTCAGCCTGGCTTCTTTGCCCTTGCCTTTGCGTGCCATCTTCGCATCCGGGTCCGTCTTCGATGCGTGCGTCTGGTTCGACCGCTTCTCCCCGTGGAAGTCCACCGTCGCATTGCCAGGATCGTCCGGCGTAACGGCGTGCTTCGCATCCTTGCGCTGATAACTCTTCACACTCGCACCGAGTACAGGGCTTGCAGCAGAAGTGCTCGCAACAACTTCTCCGGCGCAATCGATGGCCGTCCAGTCTTGGCGTACAAGCTGTTGAACCGAGGTCTCAACTGCTTTAGCGCCTCATCGGTCATGGCACGCAGCGAACGTAGCGGATGGTCCTCTGGAACTCGCTGCTCGGGGCTGATGTAGCTGAACACGTCCAACTGTTGCTCGTCTTTTCCGCGCATGCCTTCTTCTTATCAGTTCGCACTGTGGAAACAAGAGAGTTTTCTGGTTCCAACCGCGTTTTTCCGCAACCTGCTAGGGATTGGTCTCTTCTAGGCGGCCAGGTGGATGCTTGTTGAAGAAATGACGGCGGCGTAAGGTACGATTCGGACCGGACTGATTCGTCGGAAACCCTCTCCAATTGACCGGCGCGAATCTTTGGGAGCACAAGGACCTTAACAAAGATGACGGATAGCCAGGTAGCTCAGGGCTAAACGCCTACCTCGACTGGCAGACCCGCCTCATCAAAATCCTTGCATTCAAAACCGCCAAAGTTGCCGGGATATCCGAGTTGATTTGAAATGATCCGGGTCCGGCCGATCGTCTGATCGTCGCATTCATGCGTATGGCCATACACCCAGAGGGCTGGCTGGTGGGTCCCAATGATCTCCGCCATGTCCAGGGAATTGAACGCCGGCGTGAGAGGGCCGCCCTTGTATTTGGAGTTGGGATTGATGACCGGAGCATTATGGCTGATAACCACACGCGGACCACTTAGATTCTTGCCAAACCAGTTCAGCAATTTCGACGCGAAGTGTTCATGTAGCGCAATCGAATCTGCTGGCGTGAAAGGCGTTTCGTCGGGGTTATAGATGAGGCGGTAATCATTCATTTGAGAGCGAGCGGTCTCTATGGCGCGCAAATCGCCGCCGTTGAAATCCGTCCACATCGTGCCCCCGAAGAAATTGACACCCTCAATGCTGACCTCTTCGTCAAGCAGCAATTTCACATGCGGATGTCTGTCTTCGAGCCAGGCCTTGAATCTATTGTCCTCTTCGTTCATTGGCCGCCGCGTGTAATATTCGTGGTTTCCCGCCACATAGAGGACTGGTTTCTTCCACTTCCGCAGAATCTGGTCGAGCGGCTCATAATCCCTGAGCGTGACGATATCGCCTCCCAGGATCATTACATCTCCGTTGGCATTTGGCGGCAACATCCAGCCCGAGCCAAATTCAAGATGCAGGTCGCTGTAAGTAATGATTCTCATTGCTCGTAGGTGAATGCTTGTTTGAACACGTCTTTCTCAAGTCCCAGATTTCCTCCGACAGCGATTCGACTCGGCGCGGAGCCCCGGTTCGTGGAAGTAAAAATCTGACATCCCCCGGATAGCTGAATAGTAAGCCGAGGCGCAAAGGCCAGTGTCAAGGCTCTTCGACCGCGAACGCGGCGCGCGAAGCGCGGCCTTGACACTGGCCGGGCCTCGGCTATGCTCTGGCTATCCGGGGCATGTCATTCGGGCATGCATCACAGACCTAGACCGAAACCCTGACTGATCTGATTCGTGTGCGTGGTTTGTGGTTCGATCTTGATCGCTCCTGGCTCTTGCTGAATCGCGGGGGAATGGGACACGTCGCGGCTGAGTTCCTGTCCGAGCGTCGCTGCATTGTTCGTATAAATCTGCGCGTCATAGCGTCCGCGCGAGACAGAGACATAGGCCATGCGGCTGTTGAGCAGATCCTTGGCACCCAGTTCGGTGTCCACGTGAATCAAGACACGGTCGGCAGTCTGCCCCTGGCTGGAGTGGCTCGTCATTGCATAGCCTTGGTCGAGATGCGGATGCTTGCGCGGATCGAGTTCAACCGCTCGGCCACCGTCCATTTTCAGACGCAGCCGCCCGTCTTCCTCGATCCTCTCGATGGTCCCCAACTCGCGGTTCGCAACTCTGAGGTTGTTGGCCGGCGCGGTGAGCTGAATGCGGTCGCCTGCTGAAAAACTCCGCATCTCCTCCCGAAAGACCGAGACGCCCTGCTGTCGGCGTGGATCGTAAGTGCGCTGCGTGCCATCCTGCAGCTCGACCGTCAGCCGGTTTTTCGGAGCGTCGATGCTCTTCACCTGTGCGTACGCGCCTTTCCCGATCCCGGTTTCCTTCGAAGCGCGCGAATAGCGCAGCACATCGCCCACCTCATAGCGCTCGGCCCATGTGCGGTCCGCGCCGGTGAGGTCTTGGCGCGGCACTAGCGTCCTGACCCGGTGCTCCTCGTTGCTGACGAGGCCAATCCGCTGCAATTCCGAATGGACCCGTTCGTTGATCCCCATGCGAGAGCGATTATCGGGAGAAATCACCAGCGTGTTCTCCGGCGATTTTGCGTAGTCCTTCGCGATCGCGGCGATGCGGTCGTCGTGGCCTTGAATCTCATGGACTCGGCCCTGCAGGTCAAGGTTCTGTATCGCTTCGCGCACTTCGCCCCGTGCAAGCTGCTCGACTACCTCTTTCAGTTCCGGGTCTATCTGCCGCACGATCTCTTCGAGTTTCACGGTTTTCATACCTGCGTCCTGGAGCTGCGCGAAGGGCCTCCCGGCCTCAACCGCCTCATGTTGCCGCCGGTCGCCGACGAGCAACACACGGTCATTCGGATGAAGCCGGTTCACAAACTCATGCACCTGCCGGGTCGATGCTAGCGATGATTCGTCGAGCACATAGAGCCGTTTCTCCCCACCATCCGGCTGCCGTCCACGTACCAGATGCTTCTGTAGTGTGGATGTCTCCATGCCTGCTTCCCCGAGTTTCTGCGCCGCGCGGGATGTCGGCGCGAAACCTTCCACTCTGTAACCTTCAGCCTCCGCACCCTCACGGATGACGGACAGAGTCGTCGTCTTGCCCGCGCCTGCGATGCCATCCAAGCCTACAACCTTCTCGCGCGACAGAAAGATTTCGTCTACCGCTTGGCGCTGCGACGCATTCAACTCCGGGTGGCGGTCTTCCGTGGCGATGCGCATTTGCGGCGAGACCAGCATAGGATCGCTGTAGTCGCGCCGATTGCCTTGCTGCATCCGGCCAACGATCTCACGCTCCATGCGTATCATCACGGCGGTTGTGTACTGTCTGCCAGCACCAACGTGCGAGACTTCGCGGAACTCCCCGGCCTCGATCCGGCGCTCGAACTCCTGCTGGATTCTGGCATACGTGGTTTCTCCCATACCGCGCACCAGCGCTGTTTCAAGGATCGCGCGGCGGTCCTGCACAGCCGATCTCTCGAAGACATGATCGCGCGCCCAGGTCACGGCCTGCTTCGCCTGAACCTCTGGCTCCCGTATCTGGTATTGCCCATGTTGGCGCGCCTGTGCGACGACGTGGTCCGCCTGATGCCCGTACTGTGCCGCCAACTCGCGGTGCCGCTGTAATACTTCGCCAGGCGACAGCAGTTCCTTGCGGTCGCGCGTATGAAGGGCCGCGATCTGCGCTGCCGCGGCTCCGTCGATTCCTTGTTCCCGGAGGTGGTCTTTGATCTGTTCACGTCGCGGACTGGAAGCCTCCAGATATTCCTTCGTGTAGCCTTTTATTTCAGGCTGCCCATGTTTGCCGCGCTCCAGTTCGTAGCCCAGCTTTTCCAGACGCAGTGCCAACTCGGATCGGTAGACCGCCGTGACGTAACGTTGCGACACGAACATCTCGTGTGGCTGCAAAGCACGCATCTGTTTCCCATTTTCGAGACCGTTCTCGCGCTGGGTCACGTTGAAGATCACGGCATGAGTATGAAGCTGGGGTGCAGCATAGCCATCGACGGGCCGCGCGGTGTCGTGCTCGAAGGTGGCGGCGATGAATTTTCCGCTCGTCTCCGGGGCATGGACATTGCCGATCCGCGCCTGCGTGTATCGTTCAAGCTCCTGAAGTGCCGCGCGTACACTCTCCCGATGGGCTTCCCGCACCCGATCATCGCCGCCCACGAGCGCCGTAAGCGATACCGACTTCGGCACCGAGAATGTGGCGTCCCACCCGGCGCGATGCTCGGTGCTCGTCACCTCTCTGCCAAATTTGCCTTCATAGGTTCTCGCAACTTGATGCCGCACGAGTTGCTCTTCGGTGTGCGGATGTTGGCCTTCACTCAGTCGTGCAAAGTGTTCGGAACCAACGCCACCTTGCAACCCCCACTGCTCGGCGAGTTTGCCCTGCCACTCACTGTGACCCTGCAGATCGCGGCTCCAGTAGTTCTGTTCCTGCGCGGCAAACTCCCGCACATGGTAGGTCTGCGCCTGGCTGGCTGACAGCGGTTTCGAGATCGTGAGCATACCGAGGGTTCCTCAAGCGTCAAGTGCTGTTCTTGGCAATCCGTCTCTCATTCGATTCCCTTTGTTCTCTCCCAGGCGAACGCCTCTTTGGGTTTGGTCTCGGGCGCACCGATGGTCGAACCATTGACGGTCGAACCAAAGAGCCCGAGCATCGGCTGGGTAGGCTTCTTCAGCGGATCGGCGGGAGAATTCGCGGGCACTGATGGCGCTGGTTTCGGCGCGCTCTCTGGCATCTGCCGCTGCGAAAATCTCGGCAGTCTGAATCGGATTCTGTCCATCTTTATCCTCCATCTCTGGATCAAACTTGGCCTAGGTCGGCCCAATTCGATCGTCTCCCGATCCCTCCATTTACGTGAGGACCGGTTAAGCAACATACTGCGCACAGCCAGTAGCAAAAGGAACATCGCGGCTAGCCAAAGCAACGGCGTTAAGAGCGAAAAGCTTCCGGGAAAAGGCATGGCACTCATGGCATACGAGCTCTTTCCTTTCGCCCGCGGGCGAAGAAGTCATCAAGCAGTTTGCGCGCCTGCTGAAGCTTTCGTGCGTCTGCCTGGTCGCGAATCTTGAGGACGGAATCAGGCGACAATTGTCCGCCTTCCGATGCCGCTTGAGAAGCTGCATGGAAGAGATTCAAGAGCGTGTAACGCACCGCCCAGACTTCGGACAATACCAGTTCGGCGGGATCGGCAGGCTTCTGTCGCGCAGCGCACAGAGCGGTCTGACGCAACCACTCGGAGAGGGCTTGTCCCGCAGCTTCGGCGGCAGCTTCTATTTCTGCCAGTTCCTCGGGAGTCAGTCTCGTGGCCGCGGTCTTGGTGCGGAAGCCGGGCTTCGCCTCTTCTCCGAACGGCAAACTGGACTGTGGATCAGCTTGAACGCGGGGACCACTCATTGGACAAACCGCCTTGTTGCACTCCTGCGCTTGATTCCGCTGCGATTAAACTGCGTAATTGTTAGTTCACAGGAAGCCCTTGCGCTTCAACGCGTTTACGCGACTCGATACTCTGGAGCCACCTTTCGCAAACAAACATCATTGTTCGATATCTCAGTCACTCAGCAGTTGACGAATTTTGTTGACGCAGCGAAAGTTAACCTGCGTAAACGCCGAAGTTTCATCTGGCGCTCCGCAGTTCCCAACTTGGGGGTGACGTGTCCCCACTTCTTCCGGTGCGAAGCACCGCGTTCTTACAACTCGCCATACTCAAGAGCCAGCGCGTCCCACAGGCGGCGTACTTGCGGAGCCTGCCACGCGCGTCGAAACAGCTTCTTGATGGACTGCCAATCTTCGCCACGAAAGTTAAACGTAATTCCGTTGTCACCAGCGCGAAAATTCACGCCGATTTCGTCCTTCTCGTCAGCCACCGTGTACGCGAGAAAATAGCGGCCATTCCAGGAGATCAGCACCCGCCTTACATCCAGCCGTTCTAGGATCGTCCGGAATTCCGAAATCTTTGGGTATCCCTCCACGGGATAGAGCGGCGCAAGTCTTCCGGGGAAGGACAACCAAACGGAAAAGCCTTCGCTCGGCGAGCGCACGAATTCGAGACGGTAGTCGCCTTCTTCAAATTTCGGTAATGGCGGATTCAACGGAGCGTCCATTCCCCCTGCCGAAGAGTTCGGATCTTGCAAGGGCTTACCATAGTGAAAATAGTGGCCGCGGGCGCACACGCGCCACAGGGTCGGCCAGAACGGCCGAAGCGCCTCGTTTAGCCTCTCGATATTGGGGAAGTCTAGCTCGTCGAGGAGAAAGTAGAGGTTCCGGGCGACAAAGATGGGTCTCTGCCGCTCTTCTGTCGGGTTTTTTAGCATCCGAATGGTGTGGGTGACGGCGCGCCGAACATCGTCGCTTCCGATCTCTTCCGGTTTCTTCGCTTCGGCTTGCCGATCGGGCGGGAGATGTGCGACGAAGAAAGAGTCCAAATGGGTCTTGTTTGGTTTGCGAAGCAAACCGTAAACCGCCTGGAATGCCTCAAGGATTCCGGCAAGAGATTCATATGAAATCTCCGTCTGTGCGGTGTTGGCAAATCTCTCCACTCCGTGCAGACAGAAATAGGCAACGGCGGTCCATTCTGCTTGCGAAAGCGGGAGCTTTGAGTCTGCCTTTCGGCGAATCATTAGCAGAGAATCGGTCGGCTCGGTAAGCAGACTTACCAGCTCAAGTCGATCTTCTTTTGAGGACTCAAGAAGCTGCTTTGCCGCCTCCGATGTGGAAACGGGTTCGCCGCTCTTCATGGACATGAGCACCTTTAAGCCCTCAAGCTTTAAACGCAGAGCCTCGGAAATACGAATGGAGATCACTGGCTGCTGCGCTATCGCTGCCTTCTCCGTCGTGAGCTCTCTTTCGGTCAATTTCACCTCCTATGTGTAACGATACAACTTGACTATATGTGTACACCTGCGCTACCGTCAAGGGCAATGTCGCCCACGAGGGGCGGATGAGTCTCCCCTCAGGAGTAGATGAACCATGCCCCAGCCAATCGTGATGAAAAAACCAGCCATGCCTCAGCTCGTCAACACGCGCAACGCCGCTGAGATTCTCGGACGCTCAGCAGCAACATTGAAACGATGGCGCGCCGAGGGAGTCGGGCCGAATTGGATAGAACTGCAAGGTCGGGTTAGTTATGATGTGAATGTTCTTTTGGAATACATCCAGAAGAACACACGAGTTGCTTCCGTGCGGGCTGCAATGGAGGAAGCTCGTGAAGCTGTTTAAGAAAGCGAAGTCCAAGTTTTACTGGTATGACTTCACGGTGCGCGGACAGCGCTACCGTGGGTCAACCAACGAAACAAAAGCGGCCAGGGCGGCAAAGGTTGCTGGTCTGAAACTCGGCCATGTGGTCGAGAATACAGATCCGCTTCCCCAAAAAGCTCCTGTGTTGCTGGAGTTTTCCCGGCGCTTCCTGGAATGGCTGGACAAGGTCAGACTGGAAGACAAAACCAAAACCTACTACCGCGATGGCTGGCGACTCCTCAAGACGACAACCGTCGTGACTTTGCGATTGGATCAGATCACCAGGGACGTTATCGAAACGTTGCGGTTTTCGGGCGCGTCCTCAAATGCTAATTGTGCGCTGAGAACGTTAAGAAGGATGCTGCACAAGGCGGAGGAGTGGACACTGATTCGCCACGCTCCGAAACTCAAACTGATGAAGGAATACGGACGTTCACTCAGGCTTGACGATGAAGCGGAAAAGAAATTGTTGGCCGGCGCTGCCTCCTGCAATTGGCGGAAACGCAGCCTTCAACTTTTCCGAGACATCATCATCTTGATGCGCGATACCGGCATGCGGAACGAAAGAGAGCTTTACCGGATGCGCATCGAGAACCTGGATTGGGAAACCCGCGTGATCTTCGTGCCGGACAGCAAGACCGAAGAAGGAAGGAGACGCGTACCGATGAGCAATCGCGTCTTTGACGTTCTTAAACAGCGGTGCGAAGGAAGGCGCGAAGGATGGGTTTTCCCGTCGAAACGCGCCGAGTCTGCTCATCTCACCACAATGGCGAAGAGATTTCGCGAAGCCAGAGTCAAGGCTGGGCTTCCCGAAGATCTTGTCCTCTATTGTGGGCGACATGACTACGGCACGCGGATTCTGAAGAGAACCGGAAACCTGGCTGCCGTCATGAGAACCATGGGACACAGGGATGTGAAGACTGCCATGCAGTATCAGCATCCCGAGCTAGAGATCGTGCGCGCTGCGCTCGATCAAGACACAACAGTAGAGAAACGGGCGTAGCCGGATTGAGTTACGGCACACTTTACGGCACACCCAAAACATCAACTCCGGTAAGTGATTGAAAAGATGGTGAGCGCGGTAGGAATCGAACCTACAACCTACTGATTAAGAGTCAGTTGCTCTGCCAATTGAGCTACGCGCCCACAGTGAGACAAGTTGCGACTGGGGCAATCTGTGATTGTAGCATTTCCCGCACCCCGGGTCATTGGCGCGGTCCGTCAAGTTTACACATTTGATGAGATGCACGAACGCAGTCCGATTCCTTCAAACCAAAAGATCGCATTCTTGATAACCCGCCACGATGCGGTCGAGCGGACACGATGATAAGGCGCTACTGGACATCGTTCCGAACGTACGTTTGTATTCCAAAGTTTATGTGTTGGGTCTTAGAAGCCACGGTACACTTTCTTACAGGGTTTAGCGCGGTTCGAATAACCGAGCCGAAGGAGACACCTATGGGGAAGCGGGTCCTGCGATTTGCGGTGGTCACGGTTCTGTTTTCCTGCAGCCTGCTCTTGGCACAGAATAGCGCTCCGCCCTCTGGGGGCAATCCCGCCCCACCCACTGGCGGAAGAAGTCGTCCGGAACCTTGTTGGCAGCAAGCTGGCATCAGCCGGACAGTAGTGGAAGAGCACCACTCGATTGAAATGGATGCTCACTCGCAGATCGCGACCGTGTGCGAAAATTCATCGCTCACGCCGCAACAGAAACAACAACAGGTGCGGGAAATCCGGCAACAAGCCCAGCAGAAAGTAGATGCCTTGATTACCCCGGAACAGCAGAGCGCCCTACATTCCTGCCAGCAGCAAAGAACTGGGAATGGTTCATCGAATGGAGGCCATCGGCCCGGAGGCGCCGGGCCATGCGGGAATTTCGCAGCAGCGCAGGGGCGTCAGGGTTCCTCGAACGGCAAGGCCACCGGAAGCAATCCGCACCCGCCGGAGGGCGGGCCTCAAAACTGACAGTCGAAGTCCGTCTGCTCCGCTCCCTATCGAGAGCCGCAACCGGGACCGCTCAACACTACGAGCGCTGCCGCGCTTCCGCTGCCAAACCCCGAGAACCCTCGCTAACCACCGGACGGCGCGGCGGCAACAAATCGGGGCCCATCCCAGAACGCTTCTCCACCGTGCCAATTACCGGGGCGTCATCCAGGCCGTCGGCATAGGCCATCGAGACAAACCTCTGCTCCGAACATAAACGGTCAATCAAGCGCTGCTGCCAGGAACTGAGAACGGCGTGGGGAAGAATGGGAAAGTGGCGGAACATCCATAGGAAATAAGCACGTTGAACGAAAGAAGGCATTACATATCGCGGACCGATGGGAGTCTGCACCTGCACCACACCGTCCGCCAGTTTGTCAATCCACATAACCGGGCCACCTAGTTACTGAGTTTGGCCAGAGCAATTCTTGGGCCGCAATTATTGCACTAAGGGTGGGTCAAAGGAAAGCACTTTATCGAACATTTGCAAATAAAATGCGCGGAGAGAGGTCCTCAGAGAGCGGACAGCGGATTCTTCGTGGAAACCACGGGCAGCCTGGTCCCATACTTCCGATCATGGGGTGCAACAAGCTTGCGCAGGTAGGAACCCTACGTCGCGATCGGAATTTCTGGCAGTATATCCATTCTGCGGATCTCGGCCGCTATTCCGAAATCCTTGCCCGGCCCCTGTTCCACTCGCAAGACACGGGCATGGCAGCACACCCAGCACTTCTCCCCGGAGGTAAGCTCGGGAGGAAGGATAAGAACCAACTCCAGGTCCGAGCCCTCTACTATCCGAGACTCGGTATAGAGGAACACTCCGCTTGCGCTCACATCTCGAGTCTGGGCGCTGAATTCGGCATTCTCGCCGCTTCGTACGAGCACGGGCAAGCGGGCAACCACTCTGTGGCGGGAGCGTCGATCGACCTTGGAATTCATTTATTTTTAATTTTAATTTTTAATGTTGGTGAGCGATTAAAGGTTCGCAAAAGGATGACGCCAGCAGAAAGCTTTTCCTTCCTGCTGGCGTCATACAGTATAGAGTAACTTTGCCCTGAACCGATAAAAAGCTGCCTAGATCTCCGGGCGCCGCAGGCGCGCGGCCGGCACCACCAAAGCCTGCTCCATGGTAGGAACATTCGTGCCCCGCAGCCTGGTCTCCGCCTCGGCCAGCTTGTCAGATTGGTTGGTCTGGTAGTAAGCCTGCACCAGCAGTTCCATGGTGACGGGATTGTTCTCATCTTCTTCCAGATGGGCAATGGCCTCATCGAACTTCTTCTGGTCCATCAGCAAAGTTCCGGACGCGCCGTTGTAGCAGCTCTGGATCACGCGATCACGGCTGCTGGTGGCCATTTCTTCAAGCTTTTTGAGGGACTTGTCGGCCAGGGCAGCATCGCCGGCATGTGCGGCGCGGACGGTCCGGTTGCGTAGAATTCGCGATAGTTCCTCATCCTTGTCCGAAGCGGAGATCGTCCTACGGTGTCCCAACGCTTCCTCGGCGCTCTGCAAATACTTGAGCGCGGCGGAATCCTCGGTTTGGTACTCGGCCAGGTGCAGGTAAGCCTGCGCTTCCTGTAAGTCCTGTTCTTTGGCGTGACCGGTCTCCGCAACTTCCAGGAAGAGCTTGTCGGCTTCGGCGAACTTGCCGTCGCGCACCCAAGTCATGGCTTTTTGCATGGTATAGCTCAGACGATCCGCTTCATTATGGGCAAAGCGGATCGCCTTATCGTATTCGACCCGCGCCTGTTCCTGATTGCCCATGAGCGCATAAGTGTCGCCCAACCCAAGCTGCGAGGTAACGAAGTCAGGATCGATCTTTAACGCGGCGCGATAGTGCTGCAACGATCCCTCGAAGTTTCCCGCCATGCGCAGCAATTCTCCGTAAGAATCCTGCGGATTCGGTTCCTTGGGCAGCAGCGCAACGTAGCGGTCCATGGCCGCGAACGCCTCGACAAACTTCCGGTTGCGCGCATCCACATAAGCCAGATCGTTCAGCGCGGCAGGAAAATTCTTGTCGATGGCCAGGGCTCTCTGCATCATTCTCCCGGCCTGCTCGCTGCCCTCGGATTCCATCACCCAGTTCCCTGCCAGGTAAAGCAGATGCTTGTCCTTGGGATACATCTCCAGCATGTCATTCATGGCGGAAATACCGCCGATGAAGTCGCCTTCCTGCACCTTCACAATCCACGCCACCATCAACTGCTCGCCCGGGGTCGCCTTCTTCGCAAGACTCTTTGCCTTTTCGCGAGCCGCGCTCACTTCCTTGGGATCGCTGCTGTTGAAGGCAATCCACGCCCAGGCCACGGCCAGATTGGGATCTTCCTTCACCGCCGCGCGCCAATCGTCATTGCAGCGCTCCAGATAAAGGTTCTCGTAGTCCTGCATGCCTTTCTCGTAGAGCGCGCGTGCCTGCGCGGACAAGGTGGTCACCGGCATCGTTGCCGAAGCCGACTGCTTAACGTGGTGGGCGTAAACCGGCGCGGCAAAGCACACGCCAAGAATGAAAACAACGCAGATGGTGCGACGCATGAAAGTCTCCGCAACAGACGCTTTGGGGAGGAATACAAGGGCAGAGTAACAGCGGGGTAACCACCAGGATAGGTGACGGAAGGCGTTGCACGGATGGGGACGGCCTCGGGACCCTTCGTGTCATCTAATTCGACGGTGTGACAACTGGGGTAATTTACGAATTGCGAAGTTTTGAGCCCTTGTAGTTGCTTTTGCCTAGGAGTGAGGTACAATCCGCCGGACATGACTGCTCCCGCTCGCTGTGGTCGGAGCCGGTAGGCTAAGTCTGTTTGCCTATAAATTCGTTGGGCCCTAACTCCCTATGAAAAGGAGAAATTCGATGAGGGTAGCTATCGCAAACGGCTGTCTTGTTCTACTTACCTTCGCGCTAACGTCGAGTGCTGCGTTCGCGACGCAGGCGACCGTTTCGGTCTCTGGCGGCGGAACGCTCACTTACACCTATACGACTCAGCAGGGGTCGTGCGAGACAACGCATGGGCGCGGCACCCTGATTTACTACGACATAACTTACTACACCGGTTTTTCGTACACGAGTACGTCCGGCGGCGTCACGCCGCTTAGCGGGACCGTGAAGACCGTCGCACTTAGCGGCTGCGGGCCGTCGTCGGTCACCCCCGATCCCCTCATTCTCAGCTCGTCGCCAGCCTCATTGTCAGTATCATTTGTCGCAGTTCCAGGCAGCGAACCCCCGACCGGGACGGCTACCCTCGGAGTGGCGGGTTTTATCAACCCCAAGTACAAAATTATGGGCGTCGTTTACACCGTCCCGGGGGAGCAAAGCTACGTTCAGTACACTGACACTACGATGATGGGCACGAGCACCTCCACTTCGAGCTCATTCTCCACCGGCGTAACGTCAAGCCTAGAGGTGTGTGGTGGCGCAGGTGTCGGAGGTAACGGTACGAGTATCTGCGGCACTTACTCCAATTCGTTCACCCAGGAATCCGACACCTCCTCTTCGTTTGCTACCAGTCAGTCGACGAGCTTCATCAATCAGTGGTATCCACTTGATGGGCCCGCACTCGATCACGGCAACGATGTTATATATGTGTGGGTGAACCCGCAGGCGTGGTACACCATGTATCCCACCAGTTCGACGGGTACAACGCCCTTGTTTTGGAACGGGTACACCTACGACGAAACTGATGATTCGAACAATATGGAGGTCATACCTCTCAGACTAAGCTGGTGCCAAAATCCTTCTCTAATCCCGACAGGAGTCCAAGGCCGCCTTCTACGGGCCTGGGCTCCAAACAACACGGACGGGACAGGCCCAGCCATTACCGATCAGGACCTGCTCAATATCACAGCCGCAGATCCTTTCTCCAATCCAAAATATGCAGTGACCATCGGCTCGGACGGCAAAACGACCACCGACGGACGCTTCACCCAGACAACGAACGGCGAGCTTTTCTATTTGCAGGGAAATAACGAGACCTACAATTGGAGTTACTCAACGACCGATACTGAGGGACAAGGAGGCAAAAATACGTACGTCCAATCGTTCGCAATCGAAGTCAAGAATTCGGCTAGCTGGATTGCACATATCAGCTTCGATTGGAAAGAGTCAACGAGCTTTACTTGGACGGATCAGTGGAACGAGCTAATGACACAAATGATGAGCCAGATGAACTCAGTGTCGATACACGGATGGACGCCCCCCTATAGTGGGCCGGACGAATTCAACATCTATCAAGACAATGTCTATGGCACATTCATGGTCAACCCTGTGCCACCGACTTAGCTTTAAGGGGCACCACTCTTCTGGTTTGGCGTTAGCAAGCGGACAAGCAAAGGCCTCAGCCCGAGGCGAGGGCTTACCACGCGAGGATTAGAACTTAAAGATCGCTGCGAACTGCACTCCGCGGGGACCACCGCCGCCCAGGAACGGGTTGCCGATACCAACGTCGCCAGTTGCCACGATCGGGAAGTAGCTGCCGGAGGTGTAGCCGCCAGTAAAGGCGCCTGCACTGTTAGTGGCATTCGGCTTTCCGATATCGGCAATGAAAGCGGGCAGGAACGGATTCACGAAGTTGGGGTGGTTGAGCAGATTAAAGAACTCCGCCCGAAGCGTCATGTTGAGATGCTCGGTGAGCGACGTGTCCTTAAAAACCGAAAAGTTAAATTCCTTGAAACTGGGGCCATGCAGCGAGTTGCGTCCTTCGCTGCCGAAGTGGCGCGTGCCAGGGATGCAGTTGGTTTCGTCCGCCGAGCCGTCGGTGATGGGGTTTCCAAAGGTGCATGGAGCAGCGAACGCCGACAGGTTTAAGTACTGTGCCGGGTTGCTGGAATACTGCGGAGCCGAGATTACATCCGGGCGGTCAAAACCTTCGCCCGAGCCGGAGTAGTCCCCTTCAAACTCGTAGTTGAGGTGCCATGGTTGGCCATCCTGCAGGTTCAGGATGCCGTCCAACCCCCAGCCATTCTTCAACTTCTGCATCGATCCGCTCATCTTGGGGAACTGGTAGGTAAAGTTCCAGGTGAAACGGCGGCGGATGTCGAAGCTGGAGTTTCCGCGGTCGCCCGCAGGATTCGTGCTGTTCGTGGGCTGAGCCTCGTTGGGTTCGAAATCCTCCAGGTCGCTGGCGTCGTCGATCGAATGCGACCAGACAAAGTTGGCTTGTGAGGTCAAACCGTGCCAGCCGCTGGTGCGCAGGCTAGCCTGCAGCGAATGGTAGCTTGAGTTAGCTGATGATCTCTCCTGATTGAGATAGAAGAAATTCGGTGCTACCGTGCGCGGCACGCCATACCCCGAGGGACAGTAGTCGCCATCCGGGATGTCGGGAACGCAAGCCAAATCCGCAGCGGTAATCTGCGCCTGGCTGGGCTGATTGATATCCAGGAACTGGAACAGCTTAATGCCGATCGACCCGACATAACCGACCTGAAGTACTGTCTTGCTGCCCAACTGCTGTTGCAGGTTTAGATTGAAGTTCTGGATATACGGTGTGCGCATTTTCGGATCGGCCGTGAAGAAGTCTCCCTCGGGACCATATCCCGAATAGACTGGACTTCCCGCCGTGAGAGGCGTCAATGCCAGCCCCGTATTCGGGTCAGTCGCCACGGATCCGGTGGCTAGGGCATTCGGTCCTAAGCCGGGGTACGCCGGTCCTGGGCAGAACCCGCAATTCCAAGGCAGGTGGCCAAGGAACATATCCTGCGAAAAGGCGTCGTAGAACAGACCCCATCCGGCACGCACTACGGTCTTACCCTGGCCCGTCACATCGTAGGCGACAGCCAAGCGCGGAGCAAAGTTGTTAAGGTCCTTGTCATACAACTGGCTGGTTGGGACGTTATTTCCGCCATTCGAGAAATCAACCGTGTAGAACTGCCCGCCGTGTTCTCCCGTTACCCCGAAATAATCCCAGCGCATGCCGTAGTTCAACGTCAACCGTGGAGTCATACGAAAGCTGTCTTGAATAAACAAACCGTGGCTGTTTTGGTAAGTGTGTCTTTCCGTGTCGCCCTGCACCTGAGCGCCGCCATCGGGCAAGCCAGCTAGAAAGTCGGTGAGGGTATCGAAGTCCAGAGTGCCTCGAAAATTGTGATCGAAAACCTGCGCGATGGTAGTGCGCCGGAATTCATAGCCGAACTTAACGTCGTGTTTTCCCGACTTCCACGAATAGTTGTCCACGAAGTGCCAGTTGGCGTCCACTCGATTCTTCGCCAGAGACGAAGTGGCGCCGATCTGCGAGAAACTTCCAACGCTGGTCGAAGGAAGCCCGCCGTTATAGGCGCTTGCACCAGTATCCAGACCGATAGTGTTCGGGTTAAAACTTTGATCCTCGGGGAAAAATCCTTCCGCGAACCTGTTCCATCCTAAACGGGCCTCGTTGACCTGGCTGGAGTTAACCACTTTCACGTAGGAGATGGATACCAACTGCACGCGCGTGGGCGTCGTGGTGTTAAACCCAGGTAACAGGCCCCCGGATAACTGTGCGAATGGAAAGCTCTGGTGGCTGTTGCCAAAGTAGTAGCGGCCAGTCAGCAGATTGTTCGTATTGAAGTTGTGATCGACCTTGCCGATGAAGCTGTCCACGCGGTTGAAAAAACTCGTCGAGGAGGAAAGATTGTTGCCATTCGGACAGCCCACGTCGAATGCAGCATAATCGGCGGGGGTAATCGGGTTATAGACCGCCGAGGCGATGTTCGGCGCGGGGTAAGGGTTGCGGGCAAGAAGCGCTGCGATTACCGGGTTCGCCGGACCGTTCGTAGTTTCGTCGTATGCGATTTGCTGCGGATAGGGGACGCAGGTATTTCCGGCCTGCGCGCCATTTTCACTCTGGCCTTCATAATCCACATAGAAGAAGGTGTTGTCCTTCACTATGGGACCGCCGAGCGCCCCGCCGAATTGATTATTATTGAAAGGATTCTTCGGATTGGGATCGAGGTTGAAGTAGTTGCGCGCTCCCAGCTTGCCGGTGCGGAAGTATTCCAGCAACGAACCGTGCAAGTGGTTGGTCCCGCTCTTGGTCACGATGTTGATCACAGCCCCGCTGTTGCGTCCGTATTCCGCCTCATAATTGGAAATCACCTTCAGCTCGGCCACGGCGTCGAGCGGCAGAATGGTCGCGGGATCGCCAAACACACCCGCCTCATTGATGGCCGGATCGTTGCGGTAGCCGTCGTTCATGTCGGTGCCGTCGAGTAGGAAGTTGTTCGAACGGCCACGCGAACCATTCATCGAGAAGACCCCGTAAGAACCGGGAGAATCGGTGATCTGGTCTGGAGATCCGGCAATGCCAGGGTTGAGGTAGATCAGCTTTTGGTAATCGCGGCCGTTGACTGGAAGAGCCTCGATCGTCTCTGCGGTCAGAGTACCTCCGAGCTCAGCGGAGGTCGTCTCCACTTGCGGCAACGAGTCACCTGCCACCTCTACTTTGGTCGATACCTGACCCGTCTTCATGGCTGCGTCAACGCGCCGCTCCCCGGCGACATCCACCGTCACGCCCGTGGTCACGGAGGTTTCGAAGCCCGTCAGAACTACCGTCACGGTATACGTCCCGATCGGCAACTCCGGCAGAGCGTAGCTGCCATCCGCGCTGGTTTCCGTCGTGCGCTCGAGTCCCGTGCCTACGTTCTTCACGGTCACTTTGGCGCCGGCGACTACTGCGCCTGAGGGGTCAGTCACGGTGCCGAGAATTGTGCCACGGAAAGTTTGTGCCGAGAGAGTAACTGCCGCCAGCAGCACAAACACCAGGATGATGCGCGCTCTCATAGAGTCTCCTTGAAGTTGATGATTTCGGGGAAGTATGTCCGGCGCGGCGGGCCACGCTTCAGGCCCTTACCGAGAGGCTTGCAATCCCTTGCACACGAATAACATGCAGCGCCCCCACCGCACAGAGAACATTATCGAACCCGTATCCCCACAGTCAACCACTGAGTTCCGATCCGAGCCATAGATTTTACGAATAAGGTACTCCAAAGTAACCTCAACCCAAGCGATTGAGCCCGATTGCATGTGAGTTTTTGGGAAGGACTCGATACGACGAGGACTTAAAGCTAGAAGCTGATGGCCAAGCCGCCGCGCACGGAACGGGCGGATTGAACAAAATAGACGGTTTGGCCGTCCTGGCCCATCACCGGCACATAGCCTTGCGCCAGCAGGTTGCGCAGGTCAACCAGCGCTTCCATGTGAGCCGGAAGGAAGCCCAGCGTCGGGATGGGCTGCCGTACAAAGAGGTTAAGGAAGGGGTCGCTTTGCCCGGGCGAAGCGTTAAACATATCGACTGGAGTCAAGGCTTGGCCATTTACCCAACGGTAGGATGCGATCCAGCGCGTATGCGTACGATGAACGGTCCCGCTTAGCTTGGCAGCTACGGCCTCCCGTCGCTGGGTGGAAATCCACTGCAGCGCATCCTGAATGGCGACATCTGGCTTGGCTAGATCAAGGACGCCGCCGTAGGCAACATCCAGTGTGGCGGTAAGATCGGAACAAAGCTTGCGCTCGAGTACGAGCCGCAGCCCCCGCGCGTCCATGCGCTCGCCCGTATAGGTGAAAGTTCCAGAGTAAGCGTCGGGCAGCAGATCGCCTGCTGCGGCGGTTACTGCGCCGGTTCCCAGCAAGGCGGTGTTGTCGAGACGGTCGCTGAATAGCGCGAACTGTAGATTCGTGCGCCCGAGCCGCTGGGAAACATTCAGCTCCTGGTGGTGCTCCCGCTCGAGCTTAGTGGAAAAGCTCGCCAGACTAATGCGTGGATCGGTTTCTCCGGCATCGGCTGAGGCGGCTGCATCAAAATTGTCGTCTTGGTGGCTTGGCAACGCAGTGGCGTAACTGTAGCCGACGATTGTGTGCGGCGTAACGTGGAAGTCCGCGTTGCCATAAGGCCGGAACGCCGTGACTCTGCCCAGAAATTGTATGCTTTGCAGCTCGCTGCCAAACTTCAACTCCAGAACATCACCCATCGTGACATCGTCGGCCGCGGAAATCGCCACCGACTGCAATGACGCATTGTGAATATTTGGATCAGAAGGAGCAAACCGCCGTATCGCAGCCCCCATGGACGGCCCGGATCCGTCAGGCAGCACATGCGAATAATTCGCCCTTAATATCGCTGCCGGCAGCCCATCCCCGTAACCAACATTTCCCCTCACTCCAACTCGGTCTACCGAAAAAACATTGCGCTCCAGCGAGAAGGCGGTGGTCATGTCTGAGCCGCTGCCGTACCCCTCCGCCGCCGACCCGCCTAGAAACGACAGCCTTCCCTTGATCTCATCGTCTTCCTGGCCATCGCTTAACGTCCCCAACGCTGGATCGTCAAACACTCGCAGCACCGGACGATTCGCCACCGAGCGCAACGTCCACTTCCAATCGTCGTCGTCCGCTCCGCCTCGCAAAGGGCCCACCCGCATGGCGTTAAGCAGGGTCGTCAGAGTGATATTCAAATGCGTGCTGGCGCCAGGGTGCAAACCTACTTTGTCGCGCCAGGCAGGCAGGAAGGATGCGGCGGAAACTTTGACCGTGTATAAGCCGGGAAGCAGCTCTGTGGCAGAGTAAAATCCAGCGCCATCTGTGAATACGGTGAAGGTGCGCGCAGCGGTTCCTATGATCTCAACTACCGCTCCCATCTGCGGCGTTCCGGAAGCGTCACGCACGTATCCAGAAATCTCCCCTGGCCGGTCGGCCGCCCACACGGGTAGCGACAACGCAACAATCACCGCCCACGTTCTAACCTGGCGAAGCTTCATCCCACCTCCGGGGAATCAAACAGGCCGTTACTCCACAGCAAACGTCGCTGAAGGATCAACCGTCTGTTTGGAGATGTTGTCGTTCACTTTGATTTCGATCCTGTATACGCCCGGCTGCAGGTTCGCCGAAGCGATTGACTTCTGCAGCGTGACCTGTTCGCCCACGTTACCCATTGTGTCGGTCGATTCCATTTTCTGAACCACCGCCTTGTTGGTCGCAAGGTTGACGATGTCAAACTCGAACGTTGCCGAAGGTTTGTGGGTCTTCTCATCGACGCCCAGATTATAGACCTGCATCCAGAAATTTACTTTCTGGTCGCGATTGCGCTTGAACAGCGCCGGCTTTCCATCCGCCGGCGCAACCCGGGGCCTCACCTTGGTTACGCCAATCACAAAGTTTCCTGTGCTCACATCTTTCGTCGGCACCGCTTCCATCTGATCGGCCACAATTAAAGACGACGTCGACAACTTGTCGTCCGAATATTCCGGAACCACAATGCCCCGGCTCCACAGGCCTTTCCGGTCGCCGTTCACATCCTTGACCGCAATCTCCACTTTATAGCGTCCCGGACGCAGCGGAAGCGCCTTCCAGTAGACCGAGGAATTTTCCGCGGTTCGCGGCAGCAATTCCGCCGGAACATCCACCTGCGCAGTGTCTTCGAAAGTCTGCACCACGCGCCCGGTCAACGTGCTCACCCGGCCGAAAATATTCACCGTACCGCGCTGAATCCCGTCCTTGTTGGAAAACGTAATGTCGCGATACTTCATCTGGATCGTGATCGGCACCAGCACCGTGTCCCCGGTAACTTTCACGTAATCGGAACGCACATCGAATGGCATCAAATTCGTAATCAACTTCGTGTTGACGATCTCTTCCAGGTCCTTGAACTTGATCGGCGGCGGCGCCTGCAACTTCGCGTATTGCTCCAGCCGGTCGAATTCTTTGCTTTGAAGGTTCGAACTCATGGGACCGCCTCCCAATGGCTCCAGGCCCCCTGAATTGAACCGATCCGCCTTGCTGGACATGCCCATACTCTCGTAAAGAGTCAGACCCGCGTTCGGCGTGTACTTCAACGCATCTTTCTCGGACCGGTCGAGCGTCATGTGGTAATCGCCGCACATACAGCTATCGACGAATTCTATGATCACTTCCTGACCAATGCCTTCCAGATAGCGGTAGCGCCAGTCCTCGAAGGGGAAGGTGGAAGTTTCGCCGCCACCTTCTTCCATGGGCCGCTCGTAGGTTCCACCCGAGGGATGCGAATCCACTTCATCGGCCGGACCATACATGATGTAAATGCGCCCACGGTCGCTCTTCCAGCCGGGAATGCCCGCGGCAAAATGCTCGTTCGCATAGGCAATGCGCCGGTAGTGCTCTTCCTTATATTCGTTTTCTTCGGTATCGGGGGTGGGGTCGCGGCGCTGCCAGAAGGCTTCGATAAAATTGTCGCGCTCTTCGTCGTTGGAGAGTTGCTTGAAGGCCGCTCGTTCCTCGTCGGTGATAATCCAGACCACGTCCTCGTTCAGCCACTTCTTGTAAGTCTTGCTGAGTTCGATCTTCAGAGCGGCTTTCTGCTGCTTTTTCTGTTTCTCGTTGGGCTTGCGCTTGAGGGGATCGACGTCATCGGCGGGCTGCGCCTGAGCGGCAGTCGGCGCAGCGGCAGAGGCCGGAGCGCTCGAAGCGGGCTGGCCCGAAGCCGCCGTCTTGTCACTCTGCGCTCCCGCTGGGACCGATAAACCACAAGCGACGGCCAATGCAAAAAGAGACGAAAGATAACGTGAACCAACCCGAACCATGAGAGGGACTCCTGCGACGGTACTACGTCGAGCTATTTTAGGCTCTCAATCGAGCGAAAGCAAGGTTAAGTCACATTAAACGAATAGATTCCGTACTGGAACACGATCAATTTGCTGGATGCTTCGGATGTGGCGGAAGGTTGCCTGTCGCACGGTTTGCCGTCATATCGTCGGTCACTTCGCCTCCGGCACTTCCGTCGAAGTAACTTTTTGCCCTTTGCCAAGCCCTGAAGGCCACGACACGACCGAGCAGACGGCCTGCAAGGTCGGCGCCGCGGAAGTGGATTCCGCCATAGCGGCGGGAGATGCCGGCTTCATCGGCGGCGTCGGTGAATGTTTCCCAGCGCAAGCTGATGGGGCGAGCAGGCGTTATTCCTGGCTCGATCTTCGAGCTGCCGGCGGGAATCGTGACTGCCTCGCCAAAGTGGTCGCTTCCGGTCCAGAGTTCCAAAATTCTGGCGGCGGCGGCGCTGTAGGTGCTGTGGCCAGAGACGTAATCTGGAAATGGGGGCGTGGGGAACGTTGCAGCCTGATATGGAATCCACTGCGAACCGTCCATTTCGACTGTTCCCTTGCCCGGCCCGCCCCAGGCGCGAATCGTCTTGCCGCGGAACAGAAATGGAATCGCGGTAACGGGACGAACGGAGTCGTATGTTCGTTTCGCGTCCCAGGCGGCGATGCCGGCGTCAAAGATGGCATTGCTTAGAACGAAGAACATCTTCACGTCGTCGTCGAGCGAGTGATGGTCTCGTTCGGAGACGAACTGCGCGAAGAGCGCCCAATGCCCTGGAGGCTGCTCGGTGTTGGGACCGTCATTCCAGTATTCGGCGATCATCTTTTGTTTGTCGGTGAGCGCGGCGCTGATGGCGACGAGTTCTTCGGCCTGCTCCCGATATTCCTTCGATCCATAGGTTGCAGGACCAAAGCGAGCGGTCAGCGCGCGGAATTGATCTCCGCTGGTCAGGGCGAATGGAGTTACTTGCGACCACTGTGCGCCGACGAAGCGCTGCGTCATCAGGTCGCCGGAGGAGTTGACGTAGGTGAGCGGCTGCCAATGGTTTGGGTCGGACGGCGCTGCGCGCGCGGGCACGGGGCTGGGAGTGTTGATTGGAGCGTAGCCAGTCCAATCGGAGTGGGGGCCTTGGGCGAGATCGCCGAGCTGGTTCGATTTATCGTGATGGCGGTATTCGAGGACGGCGGCGCAGGCGACGTTGCCGATTCCGGTGGGCGTCTCGATGTCGGTGGAGCTGTCGCTCGGATCGTAGCCGAGTTGCTTCATCAGCGGGATGTAAACCGAATTGGTGTCGACCGGCAGCACGTCCACCAGCGCGCGGTATGCCGCATAGCTGATGGCTTGCTCTTTGTTGGCGAGCGTTCGTTCGGAAACTGGACGCCGCAGCGCGCCGCCAAGTTGGGTGCCGACGGCGCGCTCGTCATAGGCCGCCCAGGCGTCGTACATGCAGGTGTGGACGATGGCTAGAGCGCGGGCGACTACGGGAGCGCCGAGCTTGGCGTCGCGGATGCCTTGCAGGGCGGCGGAGTTCCAGCGAACGGAAGGATCGGACAGGGCGGACGGCCTCGATTCCGCAGAGACGGGCATAACCGGTATGCTGGCGGCGCCAATCAGGACTGTGATTACTATGTTCTGGCGGATCGTCATGACCTTATACTTCGATTGCCTCGTGCTGTTGGGCGACAAGGGCGGCCCCGCACCGGTCACCGCTGATTCGATCGCTGCCTGACATACGGTTCGAAAGCGCATGCTATCGGCTGTCGGAATACCCGCCCTTCGCAAAGTGTGCGAAGAGCGGGGCACCCCTCCAGTGTGGAACCTATGCATTTCAAAGGACGGGCCACCCGCCTCAAGACGCGGCCTTAGCGTTCATTGACTCGGTGGAGACTCACAAGGGCCGATAGTGCCATTCCCCTCGTTTCCGGATCGCTTGATTTCGAGGCTTCGATCAATGCATCTACAGCATCGTTCGTCTTCAATTGCGCAAGAGCGCCGATCATCAGTGATACAAATTCCCGCCTCTTCATTGCCTCAGCCAAGTAGGGAATGGCCACGGGATCTTTAACGATTGAGAGCGCCTTCGCCGCAACCAGGGATGATGCGAACGACTCCGAGCCATTGACGCGGGCCAGCAGCCCCGAGCACGCGGCCTTAAGCGCGTCGTTATCTCTCGGCTCAACCCGCAGCGAGAGCTTGGCGCTGACCCTCGACGGGAAGCCCCGCAAAACGACGTCTATTTGATACAGACCCTGCTCCCCAAAGCTAAACCATTCGTCCGCGACGACGGATATGGTCCTTTCTGTGCCCGCATCAACGTGAACCGCGTTGCTAAACTTCATTCCTTCTTGCGGAACCTCGGGGGACCGTTCCCAAGCGTGGCCACTTGGATCCACAACCTTTACCCAGACGTTCCTCCAATCGTAACCTGGGTCGAAGTCCAGGCTTGTCGACGGTGGACTCTGAAATCTGATATCCAGGATGACCGGTTCATGCTCAGTGACAATGCTTTTCTCGAGTGCGATGCTCGCCTCGTCTGGTGGGGGGGATCTCTGCGCAATGGCACCAACCCCGAGAAACAGGGAGACAACAGCGACGATTTGAGAAAGTTGGCGTTTCGCTTGTAACACAGTCCCTCCGATAACTCACTTTGGCCCCGCGGCTCAGGGCAGCGTGTATGTAGATGTTACACTCGTGTCGCTGGCTGAAACCGTTGCAACCCAGTTCCCGCCTGATTGTGCTACGGACCTCGTAATCGTATCTGTGTATATAGTGGTCCACGAGCCTCCGCTACAAGAGTATTGAATGAACTGCGTGGCGGTGAAGGAGTTTGCTACATAAGGTTTAACAAAACTTAGGTTGCTTACGTAATTGGTGTCTTCAGATGTACCGCCCGTAGCTGACGAAGGCGCTGTAATCGAGGGGTTTGGGTACGTGGATCCTCCTCCGCCCCCGGCCCACGGGGGGCTCGAAGGAACGTAGGGGTTGCTGCTACCGGGATAGGTCACATTTTCCCGCATTGAGCAGTTTGACAAGTCGTTAAGGTTCCCATCGCTCGACGTCCACGCATAAAATCTAAATATCCCCAATACTCCGGTGCCAGCGTTTTCGGCGCTCGTAAGGTCGAAATTGACCGGAACGGGTGGCGGCGTGATGACCGAAAACGATGTTGAACCCACGGTAAGATTCCCGTCGGAATTTGAAACCGTTGCTGTGATTGTAGCCGTGCCGACCGACACCCCCTTGACGACAACGGGGGTGGTCTGCGTGAACGTCCCCGTAGGGCTGACTATGGCGGCTGGGCTGCTGATCGAGAGTGAAATAGGAAATGCGTTCGATGACGGGGAAACCGTGGCGGTTGTTGTGGCGGTCTGCCCGACCGCGACTGAGGAGATGGTCGAAAAGGAGACCGTCGGCGTCACCACGCCTGGCACGGTCTGAAAAAAACCGGAAAATTCGCAGTCTTGCTCGTTGCATGCTTGCATGGTGACTGGCAAGCTCTCGGTGCCTGTGGTGGTAGCGTTTCCGGTCGCCAGCCCTTTGACGAGGCCCGCGCTCACCGTGTAGACGCTGGTGTTGCTGCTGGTCCAGGTTGACCCGGCCGTCAAATTATATTGCGTCCCTGTTTCGTAAGTGCCAGTGGCGGTTTCTTGCTGGGTGCCGTTCACGGCGACCGCGAAACCATCGACGGTAACATCGTAACCGGTGTATCCCTCACAGGTCGCGCAACCATTTTGGCAGGTCGCCTTGCGAACGTTATAGACTCCAAAATCGACCGCGACCAGAATGTACTCGTTCTCAGCGTGGCTGCCCATGATCTTCGCCGTGCCTTGATGAACAGACGGCGGTATCAAATTTCCTTCGGCGTCGGGAATCTGGTTCTGGAGAATCTCGGAGACATTAAATTCCCTCGTCTCCCTGCCTTCCAGATGCAAAGGAAGCAGATAATGTCCGCCTTCAAAAAACAATGTGAATACGTAGTCTTGAGCCTCGTCGGCGGGATTCCAGATCGTAACCATGGTGTCATCACCGTCGCCGGTGCTCCACTGCTGAAGCGACTTGGACGCGCCTTCGCTGACACCTCTTCGTTGCCTGATGTTCGTTCATATGCGGGACGGCACAATGCCTCGCCTAGCCGCGGGCCGAGCTTGGAATCGCGGATGTCTTGCAGCGCGGCGGAGTTCCAGATAAGAACGACGTCCCGCGCGTTCGTGCCCACATTGCCGGTCTGCGAGAGAGCAGCGACGACGACTAGCGCCAGGTAGCGAAGTGTTCGCATCACAGCTTACGGCGTAACAGCTTACGGCGTAATAGTAATCGTGATCTTATTCGATTTCACGACGTCAGCCCCCGGCTCGTCGGAAAGCGGCTTCGAAAGCTGAATCGTGTACTTTCCTGGCGAGAAATCGTAAGCCTCATTTAACCTCGTAAGGTCGCCTCGACTCTCGCCCGGCTTAAGTGTGAAGATCGGCCCACCGCCGGGACGCGTCTGATCAAACGGTTTTTGTTCGAGTTTGTTGCCGCTCTGGTCATGAACGTCGTAGGTATAGGAGATGGCAAAGCCATCTACATTCATTGCCGATCCATGTATTTCGTGGGTCGACGTGTTTGTAATCCGAATCCTCACTTCAACAGGTGAGCCTAGAGTAAAAACGGGCTCAGAACTGATTGAGAGCGCAAAAGGCGGATTGATCGACTTTGACTTAGCTGCGCTCTCGGATTGGGCGCTGACTGCTAACGAGCTCCCAACCACCAAAAACAGTATAAACGTCCTCATAAGCCCGTCCCTCTCTCGCTTCATTTCGAACTGCCGGTCCAGGTTGGATAGCCATACATTAAGGTATTGTTGCCCACAGAACTCTGAGAAGCATTACTAACGGTAAAGCTGCCTACTAATCCTGCACTGCTACTCGTCACCGTCCAGTTGCTCGCCGATCCGCAGGACGCAGAACAGGAGGCCGTACCTGAGAGCTGCCAGGTTTGGTACCCCAATGGAGCAGGAATCGAATTTGCTGTGCTCGACTGCCACAGCAGGAACATGGTTGCTTGAAAGCTCCGGGTTACCGTTCTGTAGGTGGATAAGAGATAAATCCACGGATTATCATCATTCGGAAGTATATCCCCGCCATACGGCCACGGCGCGTCCACCCCAGGCCCGTATGAAGTTCCGCCCCCTGTTAGAGTATCGTAGCTGACCAACTGGCCGATAACGAAACTTCCGCCAGATGTGTTTGAGTACCCCGCCGGAGTATTGAAGGTGATTCCGGACGTTGTAGCACTTAGCGAGCAGGCGCTTCCTGTGGCACCCGTGGCATATATTAAATATGGCCCGGCGGAAAATCCTGAGCATGCCGATAGGTTGGCTATGTGAAGGCTGCTGATGGCAGTGAAAGTCATAGTCCCTCCGCTCGGCCCGGTGACGTTAAAGGTCGCCGTAGCTACCGGGCTAGAAACGCTGCCACCGCCGCCTGACATCGTGTACTGGTAGGTCGCGTTCACGCCGCTCGTCGGATAGGCCCAGTAGAGGGTGTAGGTCGAAGTCGTGTTGCTCGGGAGCGGCGTCACCGATCCGGAAGAGGAGGATGCCGAGAATCCTCCCACCGGGGTCCCAGCAGTCGACGATTGCGAGGGTGTCCATTGTTGGCTCGATATGCTCATGCATGGTGGAAACGAAACGGAGCTGCTGAGGGCAATCTGCTGTCCGACGACAACAGACTGTGTACCGCTGATGCTGTTCCCGCCAAGCTTGATCGTAGGCGTCGGCGCAGCAGGAAGGGCCACATTTATACCGAACTGTCCGCTTGACGTTCCTGATCCCCCGTCTCCTCCCCCGAAGCTGATCCAGATGTTGTGTGCTCCGACTGTCGCGTCGCAGGTGACCGAATAAGTCCAATAATCTGCGTATCGGATCCGGCCACGACGCTCCCAGTCGCGGTGATTGAGGAGCTATCGAAGTTAATGGTTAGGGTAGTGCCCGAATAGACGGAGAAACCATATCCGTTTATGGTAAGGATGCCTCCCGTGGCACCAAAAACAAGGGGCGAGGGCGAGACGCTCGTGATGGTCGGCTGCGGTGGCACCGTGCCTGCCACGGTCTGGAAAAAGCCGGAAGATTCGCAGTCTTGCTCGTTGCATGCCTGCATGGAGATGGGCAAGCTCTCGGTCCCCGTGGTTGTGGCGTTTCCGACTGCGACCCCTTTGACGAGGCCCGCGCTCACCGTGTAGACGCTGGTGTTGCTGCTGCTCCAAGTTGAACCGGCCGTCAAATTATATTGCGTCCCTGTTTCGTAAGTGCCGGTGGCGGTTTCCTGTTGGGTACCTTTCACCGGCACCGCGAAACCATCGACAGTAACATTGTAACCAGTGTATCCCTCCCAGGTCGTGCAACCATTCTGGCAGGTCGCCTTGCGAACGTTATAGACTCCAAAATCGCCGCTACAAGAATGTACTCGTTCTCGGCGTGGCTGCCCATGATCTTCGCCGTCCCTTGGTGAACGGATGGCGGTACTAGATTTCCTTCCGCGTCGGGAAGCTGGTTCTGGAGAATTTCGGAAACATTAAATGCACGCGTTTCTCTTGCTTCCATGTGTAGAGGTGACCTGCCCCCTACTTTCGTTCACGTAAGAATACGACAACTTTCATTGGTTCCATCTCCGGTGTGAGCCGGGATGGGGGAGCGCGAGGGGCAAGGGACGGCGCTTGAGTCCCTTGCCCCTCGCTCAGCTATGTAGAAGGCCGCTGCCTGCGCCGCCGCAAACTCCTTCGGTGTCCGGTATCCTAAGCTGCTGTGCGGACGTTCTTCGTTGTATTCGATCCTCCACGCCGTGATCTTACGCCGCGCGTCGAACAAGTTCTGGAACCAACTCACCGTCAAACACTCTTCTCGCAGCCGTCCATGAAAACTCTCCACTCGTGCGTTCTGCGTCGGCTTGCCAGGCTGAATGTGTATCAACTCGATCTGTCGTTCCACGCACCACGCCAGAAAATGCCGGCTCGTCAACTCCGGCCCGTTGTCGCAGCGGATCGCTAACGGCTGCCCACGCTCCGCCACAATCGCATCCAACACGCGCGTCACTCTCCGGCTGGCAAAGCTCGTATCCACTTCCAAAGCCAAACACTCCCTCGTGTACGCATCCACTACACTCAGCACCCGGATCGCCCGCCCGCACTCCACCGCATCGTGCACAAAATCTAGCGCCCACTCCTGGTTCGCCGAAGTCCGCGCCACCAGCGGCTTTCCCACACGCACGCAGTGTTTCCGTTTCTTCCGCCGCAGCATTAACCCGGCCTCCCGATACACGCGATGTACGCGCTTGTGGTTCACACGCTCTCCCGAGCGGCCCAGCAAAACATGCAGCCGCCGATACCCGAAGCGTGGCTTCTCCCGCGCCAACTCCACCAGCCGTGTTCGCAGCGGCTCATCGCAGCGCCTGCTCTGGTAGCGACAGCTCGATACCGCCATCGTCATCAGGCCGCACGCACGCCGCTGGCTGAAGGCATACTCCCCGCGCACTTGCTCGACAGCCGCCTTCAGGGCTACGAGCTCCAGCCGTTTTTTCGGATCACCGACTGCAGCGCTTCTTTGTCCAGACTCAAATCCGCCACTAGCTTTCGCAGCTTCGTGTTCTCGTCACGCAGTTGCTTGGCTTCCTGCGCCTGGCTCACATCCATGCCACCGTACTTCGCCTTCCAAGCGTAGAGCGTGTGTTTGGACACGCCAACTTCTCGCGCCACGTCTTCCACCTTCCGTCCTGCCTCCACTTGCTTCAGCGCCCCGATCATCTGCGCCTCTGTGTGCCTGCTCTTCGACATACCTTCTTCCCCTTCCTTTCGCAAAAATCATACTTGCCTTTGTGCGGAAAGAGGGGAGCAGGTCA
>Ga0302300_1000277_pt1 | contig 40306 bp, 28 predicted proteins | sample III_Palsa_E1_1_FD_198756 | JGI IMG/M metagenome (GOLD analysis project Ga0302300, IMG submission 198756) | Peat permafrost microbial communities from Stordalen Mire near Abisko, Sweden - III_Palsa_E1_1 | ecosystem: Environmental > Terrestrial > Soil > Palsa > Peat permafrost | place: Sweden...
TACATTCTGTAATCCATTGTACTTCTATGAAAAATGTGTTGTTGTCCAATTCTTGTATTTTTTAATTTATTACCGTGTGATATGCGGTATAATTACATAAAATTCGTGTATTTAACCATCCACGAAATTTATGTGTCTATTAATATTATCTTTATATATTAACAAGATAAACACATAATATTCATGTAGTTAACCATTCACGAATTTTATGTATTTAACAGTAATTTTAACACATAACCAGCATCATTTTAAGGAGATGGGCACACACATAACGATTTTGATGCCAAGTATACATATATTTGTAAATTAGTAATAATATTATATTTCCTATGGAAAATATAAATAAATTAAATAAATTAAGTGTACAATTACACCAAATATTGTGTATCTAACACAACCGTAACATTTGTGTGACTTTTATGTACATAATTATTTATTGATATTTGTGATCGTCACACAAAATTCTGTGGATGTGTTAAATGCACAGAATTTTGTGTGATTGTGTTTATATCATACTCATACATAATTATAATAAGTTGGTAATTAAATTACCAACAACTAACATATAATTAACATGTCATAGACTCAATAAGAATTTCATATTATTGGTATAATTAAAAATATGTAGTATATTTAACATTTGTGAGATATAAAGTTATTATACCTAATGTTATACATTTTGACATATTCTAGAGTATGATAAGTGTTATAATTTTATTTAAAGTTGTATTGATACATTTTTGAATATAATATACATTAGTACAAGTGTAAATATATACACATATAGATTCATGTTGATGTACATTTACAATTGTACTAATGTATATTTTGTGTATGTGGGAAGAAGGAGAGGAAAATAAGAAGGAAAAATAAGACGAGAATTGTGTAGGAGTAATAGACAATGTTTGATTATAACACAATGTTATAATAATTATACATTTTAACATATATAACATTAATAATGTCTATATGATCACGTGATTATTGTGGTAAGTTGCCTACACAAATTTTATGTGATTACACCAATATATGTGTAATTAACTATGTTAAATTAATTTTAAATAACAATATGTATTACGTAATATTTATTACATCAATGATACTATGAACCTTTCATAATAAAATTATATATTATAATAGTTTGTAATAACACTACTATTTTATTTACATTTATATTATCTATACATACTTTTACTATCCAAGGAGTGGAGTGGATGGAATACCATCCATGTTTCCCATGCATACCGATACCAGTTAAAATTTTTAACTTGATAATCACTCTCTTCACACCTTCTTTCTTTTTGTCTTTTTTATTATCCCTCCCCAAATTTATATGTCAATTCTGATGGTAATTACATGAAATTCGTGTATCTAACCATCCACGAATATTATATGAATACCAAAAAGTTAGTAAATAAATTATTGGTAATAAATATTCATATAATCACATAATATTCGTGGATGGTTAAATACACGAATTTCATGTAATTACCAACAGAATTGACATATAAATTTCTTCCTTCTTCCTTCTTCCTTCGTGTAAATTATCCATCTTTTAACTCATCCATCTTATGTAATGCTAGTACAATTACATAAAATCTGTGTATTTAACCATCCACAACAATCATGTGAATATCTAAATTATAGTGGTATAATACCCCCCCCATATGATCATATAATTATTATCATAAACTATATATTATAGTAATGGTACTACAGTATAGGTATATATGGATATAAATAATTTTATTAATACATCTTTTGGTTGTATTAGTATGCTTACATAATATCTGTGTAGGCAAAACTATCCACAATGATCATGTGACATTACAATTGTAAATACTTGTATATTAAAGTAATGTCACATGATCATTGTGGATAGTTTTGCCTACACAGATATTATGTAAGCATACTCGCATTATCCTTCCTTTTGATGTATTTTCTAATATTAAAATATGTGTATTTGTATATCCCAACTATGTATATAGAATTAATGATAAAGTTGACAATCATTATACTTTATATGATAAATCCCATATAAGTAAGTGTTTACCATATTGTTGGCAAAAATATCTGCAGGTATTATAGCTACATCCACAAACACAGACACACCTAAAAATACAAGTGTAAATACAACCGTAAACAATAAACATGATACAACAACATATTATGATTACATCGGAGGGGTGTGGGGGTATAGCTGAAAAACATTATCATGGAACATCCATTACATGGACTAGTAATGATGATAATAACGAATTTAGGGATAGAGTTGTTCAGTATGGTAATGATCATGAAAGTTCTATTCGACAGATGTTATCCACTATCAGCTATACATGTTACGTAACATGTACCAATTATGATGATGTTAAGGAGGAAAGGAGGGAGGGAGAGGATATTTTGTATTATTGCATGTGAACCTTATTTTGAGTATTTGGTCAATGAGGTTAATGATGAGAAGATGGTTGAGACAAACCATCTTCTCATCATCTTCTACGTAATCTTGTGATACAAAAGAAGATATTTATCTGTGGTACATACTATGATATATCATTCAACACTCTCAATCACAGTATGAAATTAGAAGGCAGTAATCATTACAAAATTACACTGCAAAAGTCATTCCTAACGATACATGGTTACATCAAGTTGTATTTTGAAGCACGTTAAATACCAAATTTGTGTCACCAATACCATATTTATATTTCAAACAACATTTTTACATACACAGTATGTAACATTTTATCTAACCAATATTATAAACACCAACATATATAATATTAAATATATTTCTATCCATACTTTATATATTAATTATTATATTAACACCATTGTATTTATTATTGTTGCTATAAATTATATAAACACTTAATAAAATATTATTACTACTATATTTATATAATTTAGTTATATTGTATACATCTATATTATTAATAATAGTTAAATATATAAATATTACTTTTAGTAATATTATTTTATTAAGTGTTTATATGTTTATGATATATAATTATAATAACCGTTTATTCATCCTAGAATTATTACATAATAATTGTGGATGGTGTGTACACACAGTTTTTATGTATTAATACTTAGTATAATTACATATAGATAAGTATTTTATTTATATAAGTAAAATTACATGATATTTGTGTGTACCCAATACATCCACAGATATTATGTAATAGCAATGGTATGTTAGTAGATAAACAAATTAGTATATAAATAAGTTAATATGATAATACATGTTTATATTAACTGTTGAACATAGAATATTATTATAACTATTATTACAATGAATTCTTTGTACACAATATGATTTACAATATAAGTAATAATATGTTGTTAACCAACATTGTTAATATAAATAATATAAATAATATAAATAATATAAATAATATAAATAATATAAATAATATAAATAATATAAATAATATAAATAATATAAATAATATAAATAATATTATATTTTATAAATATTACTTCTGGGAGAAGTAATGTTAATTTAGTTCTTAATTTGTGTGAGCATATGATCGGTTTCTGTTGGTAATCCAAACTCGGTTCGTAACTGTTGACGGATATCATGTGGTCTTGCGAGATACGATCTGAGGAACCAGAGTGTTTCATTGAATATATCATCATCATATTCAAACTTTTTACATAATTTAACAATATCTTGTTTCGTGACACCAAGATTGTCACGGGTAGCAATAAGGTATGATATGACATCAAGATTTTGTGTATAGAACATAGTAATGTCATGTTCAGGACCAATACGGGGACTAGCAAGGAAAAGTTGAACTACGTCCATGTTGCCATCTTCACAAGCTTTAATTAGTGGTGATGATGGTCCAGATTTTGATGTTACATCAACAGATGGATGTGATATGAGTAACTCAATAATATCTAGATGTGATTTTTGACAAGCTGTGTATAAAGGTGTACAATGTTTGTCATCACTCCAATTAACATCTAAAGTTGGATATGTTTTACCTCTCGAATTCAACATAATTTTAACATTGTCAACATCACCTGTATTACAGTAATACCATAATTTCATTTCTGGTTTGATTGTGTCGATTGTGTATTTGATATGATCACAAATCATAATATGTGTATGAGTACCAAACTTACTATTAATGTTAGATTTCATGTTATCAGCAATGGCAATAGCCTCATCATAACTCAAACTTTCGTATGTTTTACCAATTGACGACAAATAATCAATAAATATGTCCCATACTCTACTATATATAGTTTTGACCTTTGTTGACATATTTTTTTAATTTACTCTTATACTGTATTAAATTATATTATCAACCTATTATAGCTATATATCCTGTTAATTTTATATTAATATTGTATCCAGGTATTAAAATAAACAAATCATAAATATCATTATCATCATTATCATCATCATAAGGATAATTATAAATATAAATTATGTATTTAATACATAATATAATATTATGTTAATTATCTACTTTTTAATATTTGTAGTATATATAGATATAGTTAAATTATATTTTTATTTGTAGTATTTGTAGTTATAGATATAGTAATATTTATTTAATTATATTTGTATAAATACATGATGGCCTGTGGGTGATTAGATGCATGAATTTTATGCAATTATCCTTGATTATACAGGTAAATATCCATTTGATAATACTGTATTAACACTAATAATTATTTACATATCCAAGGGTAATTGTGTAAAATTCGTGTATCTAACCATCCACGGATATTATATGGTATTCTAATATTATTACTGTAATAGTTATTTATTTATTTATACTTGTATTACTACACAATAGCTGTGGATAGTTAATTACACAACTATTGTGTAATTTTACCATTAGTAATTACAATATTAATTGTAATAATATTTACTGTTCACACTTATATTGTCATATAATATTCGTGGATGGTTAGATGCACGTATTTCATGTAATTTATACTAGAGTAGATATATGATTACTACAATAATTATTCATAGTGATATTGTTTATTATTTAATATTGTTTATTATTTAATATTGTTTATTCCATACTATTGTGATTACATGAAATTTGTGTATTCAATCATCCACAACAATAATGTGGTTATACCACAATAATTATTTATTTGTACCCATATAACCACTTAATTGTTGTGGATGATTAGATACACAGATTTTATGTAATTACACACGTATCAAACACAGATATTTCTATGAATAAATAGTATATTTGTATATCGTATGTTTTGATACAAAACAATACTTGAAAAAGTAAAACATTATAACAAAACATTATAATAATATAAAATATGTTAGAATAGAGAGATAAAAGAGAGAGAAGGAAGAATGCAATAACTATTATTACATGAATGAAATACAATAAATATATTTATTATTATTACTATAATTAAAATGTATATTAATTCTTATCTACAATAACATATCATAAATAATTTTCAATAAATTACAAGTATCAACACTACAGATATATGTCGTGGATGATTGGATACACGAATTTACTGTAACCGTACTGTAATTTACTTTATTTTTACACTTATAATTACAATAGTATTGTAGTAATAATTTTACAATTGGTGTTTATAACATATATAAATATATCATGTGAGATATTACAAACTTGGTAACTCTGGGTTACCAACATATAAATATAACATTGTAAAATTATTACTACAACACTAAATAAATACATACATGTAATGTTATAATATTAAATGTATAAATATGCAATAATTATTGGTAAGTTAAATTTACCAATGGTTAAATGTTATTCTGTTCAAATGTATTTGAATATAATTGTTGTTGGGTAAACATATAATTATTATTAATATAATAAGATTGTCTTATTCATTAAGAGGTATTATATTATGTCTCACATAGTACTAATAGTTTTTATTCTAGTAATTTGTATGTTTATACATATTATTATCTTGATTATACTAGTATGATTACATACAAGCTGTATATGCAATCACCCACAAGTATTATGTATTCATACTAGTATAATCAAGATATAATTTTTAATGTTAATAACATGTAATTACACGTATTATTACACAAAATTCATGTATTCAATCATCCACGGAAATATGTGCTTGTATTAGTATAGTATACTTTAATTGTATTTGTGAACTCCATATATTTCCGTGGATGATTGAATAAGCGATTTTATGTGTTCATTCTCATATCATCATGCAATCTCCTGTTATTTAAATATTTATAAATATATAAACTATGTATTGTTGGTAATTATTTATATTATAATAATAAATATAGTAGTTATTGTAGTTTATATTATTGTTTAATGATGAACACATTTATGATTACTATAAACAATAAATTTATATCTATTGTTTATTATATATTATTACATATTAAGTATGTAATATACGTTTAAATGTTTAATCGTTTAAATGTTTAGATTGAATAGTAGATGTTTTCACCCCTTCAGATGAATCCTGACTCCCATCTGCATCATTTCAACCTGATTGCGAACACGAGATAATTCACGATAGGGTAAATCTGTAACCCATAACATCTTACGGAGACGATCGTAATCGTATAAACTACAATTGAAGTATTCCAAACTTTCGACCAGTGATTTATTAATATACCAAAAGTCGGAATTAAAATTAGGATTGACAAGTTTTTGGTGTTTTAAATGTGTGATGTAATTACTAGTCTCACTGTCAAATTTAGGCTTGAGTGCCGAAGCTATATAAGTAGCAATTTCACTATCATGATTATTGTCAGATGCACGCCATCTTGGTGCATTGATGATGCAATGTTTGCTAGCATCAGACTCTGTGATCGCTATAGTCACATAGTCATGTGAATGTAATTTATTAATGGTGTGTACATCTTCATCATCGGTGTGAACTACAGTATTAATTTTGACATCCTTTACCACATCCATAATTAAATCCCTCCGGTACTCAACATCCATATCATCTTCACTTTTATCATTATGTTCATCTTTTTTACTTTTATGTTTGTTTTGATTATTCACACCAGATGTGTTGTTTTCATGATCAGTAACCAAATTTTTTGTAATTGATCTATTGGCTAACGCTGTAATCAGTGGTTTATACTGTTGTCTAATAACATATTTTTCAGTACCCAAATACCAATTGTATAATCGTTCAAAGTACGGTTTAGCACCAACACCCACCAATGCTAACTTTGCAGACCCTAATCGTATACCACCCCGATTGTATCTATTGTGATAGACAGTGAATGGTGAATACACAATTTTAGGTAGTCGTGATAATTGTGAAAAAGCGGACATTTTAATCGGTTTAACTTAGGTTTGATTCAACTTTGTTGATGGTTGTTGGTATCCACAATACCAACAACTTTTGTTATAAATCATCATTTATAACATACATAATACATAATACATATTTATTACAAAAGAATCTGTATATAATTATTGTCATAACCCTATTATATCGTTGTCATATCTTTATTTGTGTATTTGTCAATACACAAATATCTACAAAAATTGCAAAGTAAACAACTATCCGTAAATATCCATGTGTTATATGTAGTTAATCTAGACAATTAATATTATGTGATAATACGAGTATAAACCATTAATGCTATTATAGTAGCCACATAATATTCGTGGGTGATTGAATACACGAATTTTATGTAATTACACTCAGAACATGAGAGATAAATATAATAATGTTAATATAATTTATATTAGTTATTATATGTTTTTTACTTATTATAAGTAAAAGGATAATAGACCAAATTAAGTAAAAAATTATAATAATGTACACTTGAGAGCATAATTGAAGTCAATACTTGGAATGTTGTTATTGGTGGAACCAGCAAATCGGTTACAAATTAACATCTGTAACTCCATAGGTAATATTGTTGTCATACAAAAGAATCTATGTGTGTGGTCGTTAACGTTGATATGATTGAGTCGAAAATAGTCATCTGCTACACATACTACCAACGTATGAAGTTCAGCTGCCAATGTTTGTTTGACTCGAAACTCTGCTTGGTTCAGAGAAATAACTTTCTGACGATTATCACTACGTTGTTCATAAAACTCATATACAGTTTTGTTGTATATAAAGTTTATGCGTGGACTAAAATATACGTAATCCATAAGTTCATATGCAAATAATAGCTTAAACAACAAAGGACCAGAATCGTGACTGTTACAGGCTAAATATTTAAGATGTTGATGTTTATCAAAACGACTATCTTTGAGAAACATTTGGATTAATTCACTATCATTAGTTTCTACTGCTACAGTGAATGCTGTTTTACAGCCTGATTTTTTAAAGTTAATATTTATCCTAGGGTGTCGAAATAGTAAAGTAACAATATACTTATTTTTGTTGCGACATGCCAAACTTAAAGCTGTTTTACCTTTACTTGTACACCAATTAACATCCAAATTTGGCTCTGTTAGTAACAGTTTAACCTTGCCTATATGATCATTAGTTACTGCATTACATAATGGTGAATCTTTTGGCATCTCTTGTGTTTTTGTTGTTTTACTATACACTCCAATTTCCATCCAACATATTAATATCATATTCATCAATTATTTATACTCTCTTTCTCTCTTTCTTTCTCTTTCTTCCGTTCTCATCATATTAAACTAATCATACATTTTGTTAAATTTATAATTTAACATAATACTATATATAGTAATAATATAATATAATATTAAATATATCACGGATATATTTTATTCAAACTATACATAACTATATTAATAATTATTATAACAATAGTAGTATTATCATCCAACTATTGCAATACCAAGATAAAAAATGTTAAAATGTTAAAATATACATATACATTTCTATTAAATGGTTATAATTTTAATCTACATATATTTACTTGTTATTAAATCTATTAGTAACTTATTTTATGTTATTGTAACATAAATATTAATTATATACATATCATCAAATATTATTATATACAATAATTACAAATAACATTATTAGTAAATAACATATATAAATTTTGATACATATGTTGAATATTATATATGTTATTTACACACATAGTTTGGTTGATTCCAATCATTACTATTATTATAATATAAATATATGTAGATTACACGTAATTGTTATGTGTTGATGGTTTTGATACTATTTGTTTTTCGTTGTTTCATCCCTCTCCCCCCCTCCTCCTCCCTTACGTAATATGTTGTATAAAGTGTATGATATAGTATATGTTTATGGATAATGATAGTACATATATGGATATGTATCGGAGGTTAAGTCCAATACAATTCCTGGTGATAATTCAACTGAGGATATGGTCTCACCTTGTTGGTCATAACGAATGTCATGTTGAATTTTAGATGGTAAGTGGAATTGTGAGGGATAGGGGTTAGTAATCTTACGTGTCAAGTGTTTATCGACATCATAAAATAACGCATCATTTTGGTTAGACTCAATTACGCCACCGTCAGGTAAATATTTAGTAGCATAGTCAGTATACCAATTGTTATTGTTATCTTTTTTGGTACTTTCAATATAATCCAGTTCACCATTTGGCAAGTAAGCAGTGACTGTAATTCCTTTCCTATTTAGATTATAATGTGTTAAAACTTTTATTTGACCATTATCATAATAGACTGTGGCATTACCAATACATACTCCTTTTTCAATATATGTCTCCTCATATAAATTATCATCATAATAGCTTAGTTGAGGTCCCATACGTTGACCCTTAATAAATGTATGTATTTGTTTATGTTTATGTTTTTGTTCATCGTTATCGTCAGAATCCCAAAATGACTGTATTTTCCTTCCTTCTATATAACCATTATATCTTTTTTCAATCACAGTCTCATCTTTGTCAGTATGAGTTTGTGTATCAGTATTTAATCTTTTTAGTATAATGTACTCTATCATATTTCCTCCATTATGTTTATCATCAACTGATGTCGGTTCAATATATGTACTCTTTGATACATTTTCAATAATGGAATTATCATAATGACTATTGGTAATAGCATTATATTGTCGGTTATTAACAGTTTGTTCATGTTGAGTTGTTTCGAATATTTCATTGTGATTCAATGTAATAGTTTGTTTATCGTGCTTTGCCAACCATTTAGTCATGAATATTGTGTCACTCAGGTACTTATTAGGGATTAACATATCAGGTATACACAAGAAGATATCTTCCTTAACATCATCAGGTAGTGAATATTGTTCACTGTTATACAACACTTGTGACAATAAAGTCCATCTTTGTAATAACTGTTCTATTAAATAATTAAAGAAATTGCTATCCTCTAATAAACTATAAATAACAAAACATGATAGTAAAATGTCCCTATCAATAACGTTTACTTTGTTACCCAATAAAAAATTAACGTAAATAGTGACAGATGTCTCATCTATTGATGATGACCATTGAGATCTGGTAGTCAAGAACTGCATTAGATCATAGGGCTCATCATGAATTATATCTTGATGTAAATCATACAATAAACCTGTATTTTTATTAATTGGTATGTTCTTAATTACACCATATCCTACATTAATGGGAATGAACTTGACTAGTATCTGTTTACCATGTTGTGATAACTTTGTAACAATATTACCAATACCAGATAAATTAGTAATTGACATGTAATTTATATTACCCTAAACATATAACATTACTAATTCATTATTATATTTAATAGTACATAAATTAGTACGTTAAAAATAATCATTGATGGTAATGATTTTTTATTGTAAATAAATAAATTCATGTTTGGGATGGGGGGATGGAGGGAAGGAGGGAGGGAGGATGGAGAGAGGGATGGATGAAGGGAGGGAGGAGGAATATTTATCATGATAATTTGTTGACTATTAATAAGATGCTATATTTGCATGCTATTATCAATCCAGCTTGGAATAGCCAATTAATGCTTGACAACCTATTTGGCCTACATCAATGATTGAGAGAATTTGCCAAACGTTCCCGTGTTACAAAGACAATTTTTTACTAACACGAAAGTTGCCAACAATTGGTCATGACTTATTGCATTTGACGGAATATGGGAATATATATGTATCATATGTTTAAATATATACAAAACTCTTGAATTTTATATCGTAATATGTCAGGTAGCTGTTATTGTTCTTACAGTCTACAATTAAACGTTTTCCCAATTATTATCCATTATGGGAATATTTAGATCACATAAAATTATTCTTCCGGTAAAAAAACTCAGAGTATCATACAAAAATAAACCTCAACAGAATTATATCAAAGACCAATAGCAATATATTCATGATGAAAAACCAGATGTTGTTACTATTACTTCTACCATTTAATGGTGTATGTGTAGTTTTACAACTAAATAAATATTATATCTTTTACTTCACAATGAAGTAAACAATAAACAATAAACAATTTATCATGAGTACTTAAAATGGTAAATATTAACCTCTATTACATATTAAAGTATACACATATTTTATTTCTGAACATGTTTAATGATTGTAATTTAATTGATATTAGAATATAGTATATGTAATTTATAATAATTATGTTAATTTTATGTATTAACATGATAATTCTCACTAAAATAAAATTACATAAACTGTGTTATAGTAAACAATTTACTATCAATGATATATATGTTTTAAATTATTAAAATACTAGTTGTAATTATATTAATAAATTATATGTATATAAGATCATAATATTCGTAGTTAGTTGCCCCACGAATTTTATGTAATTATCAGTAGATCATACACAACTATATTTTTACTTTTAATGTTTATTCTCTTTCTTATGTAATTGTATGTATATACATACAATTACACAAAATTCATGTGAACCAAAAGAGAAATGTCTGCGACGAAGATATGCCTCTCTCTCCAGAGAGAAGAGCTGTGCTAAACAACTAACTATGACATTTGCGTAATTATTAACATAATACCAAGTATTTTATTGGTATTATCACATAAAATTTGTGGATTATTAGTCATACAATTTTCATATAATTAACTGTAGTCTTGATAAATATTTATTCTATCTCTCTTATCTCTTTTATCTCATTTAGTATTATCATGCATTGTATCTGTATAATCACACAAAATCCGTGTAACTATATGACCCACGATTTATTGTATAAGTACACAAAGTTATTATTATAATATTTGGTGTACATACATTAATTTTATGGATCGTTAATTACATGAAATTCATGTAATAGTCTGTGTTTTCATCAAATAGATAGTTCTTTTCCATTGCTTATTTCTCCTATTTTTCATCATATAATTAAGTATAATCTACATGCAATTCGTGTAACCAACTATCCATGAACATTATGTACTGATATAAGGATAATCACATAATATTCGTGTAACCAACTATCCACAAATTGCATGTAGATTATCCTTAATTAAACAAGTAATTACTAGGTAATTATTCGTATGATAAATTTCTAATAATAATAATATTTTTCTTATTGAATTATACGAATAATTACATGCAATCTGTGTAACCAACGATCCACGAATATTATGTATTTATTTTCGTATTATCACCTACTATGCTTAATAATATATAATGGAACAAATAACACGATATTATAAATAATAATACCACTTATACATGTTTTTATTTTAATGGATGATAATTTAGAATATACATTATTACTATCTTTTTTCTATTACCATAATAGAAATTAATATATACATTATACAATTACATATATGTATCGGTAATTGTAATAAGTAAACATGCTATATACTATTGTAATATTTTTATATGGTGGAATGATAATTTTGTTATGTATCAATACATATGTGTATTAGAAATACTATTAGTTATTATATAACCAACATACATAATGTATATAGTAATATAACACATATTTAACAATATATCAATCTCGTACATTGGTTCAAATTGTAAACATAATATACATATGGAACTGGCAATTAGTAACCCAATAGTATCTATTATATCACTAGGCATATTAATATGCAATTATTTTGCATAAATGATATTTATCTTCTAAACGCAGTAATTTGATTTAATCAGTATCTCTTTGTTGAATGTACTCATATATGTTTATGCATGGACATATATGTAGTTTGTTTAATATGGTTATTGTTGTTATGTATTTTGTTTAACATAAATGGGTTTGATATTGACATGATTGTTATGTTGATGATAACATACATATTGAAAATATTAAAAATGTTAATGTGAAACAAACAAATTACCATAATATGGTGGCAGTGGTATTCACTACAGATGATAGTACTATTATTAACATTAATGTTAATAATAGTATCATATACTGTCCTAAATCGTGTAATTCAACATTAATTGGTGATATGTTGACTAGTTGTCACTTGGATCATAGTAATAATATTACAATTACATTACCAGTTAAATTTGTTGATGCAATTAACAATTATATTTGGTTCGTTAATACCAATAACACAAAACACAACAGTTATAACGATCTTATTAATAATAATAGTGATAGTAGTGATAGTAGTGATAGTAGAACATTGGATGTTGTTAAAAATAGGTATTGTAGTACACCAGAAATGTTTGACAAACAATATTTACAACGATGTTTGGAACTGTCAGACTTCATAGATGATAATAGATACTTTGAATATTTGTTACAGTTTATATTTGACAACTGGACACAGATGTCATCTGTAGTATACGATGGTATTAGTAATACATTACAATATAAAATTTTATTATTGTGTCCATATGATTTTTTACCTGATATGTATCTTGGTGATGATATATTCATGAAAGTGTGGTTGAGTAAACCACCACATAAAATTATTGTTAACAGTAGTGACATGTATGAAGTGAATGTAACAAGTATTAACAGTATCACAAATGAGACAACAATTAAAAGTTTTTGTTATACAGATGATAATCGTACATATAAAGGTAAAATTTTCATTGTTACTTATCACGCTCCACCGTTAAATGACAATATCAAAGTACAATACTGTTACAACATTGTTGCTAATGATAATGAACAGGAAAACAATAAACATCATGTCATTACATGCAATACTACGGTTAAGTCTCATTGTGAACAGATTGAAAATATATTATATCCTAACATATATGATATACTTAACATGCTAAAAGTTACTATCAATGATAATGTTAGCGATAGTGATATTGATGATATCAACAGTTACATTAGTGACGATTACACTAGTCAGTATAGTGTTAATTATGACAATGATGGAAACATTGATAATGATAATAATGGTGACATTAACGATGGTAAAAATAATAACCAAACTCATGATTATAATGTATTAAACCATAACAATTTAGGTAATAATCTCATTGATGATATTAATTATAACAGTAATGATGATATATGTACTGTACACGCATCACAATTTGAAACAAAGAAACGGTTATCAGAAGTACTGTATGAAAGATTGGCTGACAATGAAGAATTAGAGACAAATATTGTCTTAGCACATAATTGTTGGAAACGTTGGTATCCAGAAGGCAATTTAATGTACATTAGACATTATGATCATGGTCAAAAAGTTGGTAACTGGATAGGTTATACCAAAAATTCAAAATGTGAATATGAGGTTGAGTTTCACCATCATTAACAATATGACAACTACAATGAAAATTATTATAACAAAGCAATAATTACATTATTATAATGTAAAAATATATATACTATCTCAACATACATGATTGTGTTATGAAATAGAAGCAAGCAAGTATTACTTAATGTTGGAATTATAGATCATATATCTCTTAATTATGTATATGTTTATCTATTATCTTTATTTCATTTGGTTATTATTTTATTTTGTATACTATATACAAAGTATTTTATATATGTATTATATACATAATTATGTATAACATGGTTAAACAGTTAATATTACATCTTAAATACATATTACGATATTTTTACATTATGGTGATGTAAAAATATAAAGATAATTATGTATAACATAATATGTATATTACAAACATCATTATACATCAATTAGACATAAATTAAGCATCATAAAATAGGTATAAGAAATAATATAGAATTGGAAGATATGGAAATTTAACAATTGGATAAATAGGAATTTTAGATAGAAGTTAAGATAAGAGAGAGAGAGGAGATGAATAGATAAAAAGTAAGGATAATTACATGTCAAATCTATTGACATTTACATAAAATTCGTGTAGGCAACCATCCACAGCAATTATGTGAATATGTAAATATAATATATTATTTTAACTGGATAGTTAATATCGATAGTCACATGATTATCGTGGATTGCTGCCTACACGAATTTTATGTAATTGCAACATTATGTCTTGATAAGGCGGAAGGGAGGAAGATATGAAAGTGATGAAGGAACATAACATATATTCTAAATACATTATAACAATAAGAATACATTATAACAATAAGAACACATTATAACAATAAGAATACATTATAACAATAAGAATACATTATAACAGTAATATTTATACCACTGATAGTAAAGTATTCATGATGAATATGTATATTAACACAATTCTAAATGTATGTTCATACATATATACATTTAGAATGTTGAAATTATATTTTGTGTATGGGATAGGGATGGAGAGGAGGATAAGAAGGGGTGTGTGGTGTGGGAGTAATAGACAATGTTCCATTATAACACAATGTTATAATAATTATTATACATTTTTAACATATACATAAATTATAAATTACCATATGGTGGTTACAAGTTAAACTTGTAAATAAGTAAATATGTACAACCTCGGGTAAAACAATTTTTTAACCATCCTTCTCCTTCTCTCCCTCTCTCCCTCTTCACTCTTCAGATACTTTCTATTTATAATACATGTAGACATATTTATTGACCAAAATAATGGATATATTGAATATAATGAGATTGTGTAACTTATATAAGTTATATATTTTCATGATATAAAATATGTTAATTGACCAAATTATTACCGATTATGACCGAATATGGAATGAACAAGATGATGTTGATCTATGTTACTCAGAATTAACAAATCAAAATTATATTACTACAGTACCAACATGGTTTGAACAAAAAAGAAATAAATGTAAACAAATGACAAGAACATTAAATGACAAGAAACAAGAGTTCAATGAAGCAATTGAATTTCTTGCTGAAGTAGTAAGACCAGACACACGCAAAATATATCTTGTATCTTTAATGACCATTGATGAAAGGGAGGAAATTTGGCATTGGATACGAACTGTTTACTATAGATATCCATTTGCTATGAATTAGTATTCATGTATAACTATTATAAATATGTAATTGTATAACAATAAATAATTTATTGTTAATATAAGTTTATCTCATGATTTTATAATTACTGTAGGTAATTAAGATTATGGTAATTATACAATTATACTTGTATAAATAAGTATTTATTAATATTACTACAGAATATATGTGTAAACAACTAACCACAAATATTATGTAATATCACAAGTGTAATTATATTAATAATCGTTTATTTATATTAGTATGATCACGTGATCATTGTGGTTAGTTATTTACACTAATACTACGTAATTATATTTGTATTAATGTTTATTACAATAAGTATTTACAAACAAATACTTATTGATGTTTTAGTATTCTCAATACAAGTACTGTTGATCATTGAGATAATGTGCATACAATATTAAAAGTAATTAAATTCTACCCACGTCTCTCTTTCTTTCTCTCTCTCTTTGTCCACACTTTCCCACCTTCAATTCTTATTCTTTCAAGAATATGTTTATAATTGGTATAATTTACATAATATTAGTGTAAATAACTATACCACAAATAACATGTATATTTACACTGGATATACTAAATTATAGTTATACAAACTTTACAAATTTATAGTCTCTATACATAATAAGTTATATTTGCAATTGTAGTTGCAAACATGATAAACAACTATATATTAGTATACATTATACTAATACACTAACATATTTATATTCTTGTTATTATCCACATAATAACTTATTTCCTTCATGTTCATAATAAAAAGAATATAAATATGTTTATAATTGTAAATATAGTTACGATTACGGTTACGATTACATGAATAACTTAAATATTACATTATTGTATAATATACTGTTAATATTACATTTTTATATCTCTGAGATATAAATTACTTACTATTTTGTGTATATACAAATTACATATGCTATATATGTAATTTTTAATGTTTGAGGTAAAAATAAAGAAGATGGAGAAACACTTATGGAAGGAAAAGAGAGAGAGAGAGAGAGAGGAAATAAGAACAAAAATTATACCAACAAACATTTTTGTTAAAAATCTTAAACGATTTAAAACATTAAAATAATATTGTTGAAATATGTATCAATGAACGTTAAAATAATATTATTTTAATGTTTCAAATCGTTTAAGATTTTTGCCAAAATATGTTGGTTGTATTTTTGTTATTGTAATTGGACTATAACAAAAATACAATTACAATAACAAAAATACAACCAACATATTTTTATTTGAATGTTTAGATGGTTATAAAACTACACTTAGTTGGATATAAACTTCCAGTGATGATAATGTATAATGTTGTTTATAATCATAATGTTTTGAGTACTCAAAACATTTCGTGAAAATTTGGATTATGGATTATGGATTATGGATCCAACCACTACATATTGGTATATCAATACATAATAAATAATACAGGATTAGAAGAATATTATAATAAACATTCCATACCACATTATAATTTAACTGTCATTCAGAATGACAAATATATTTACATTAGTTATGTTAAGGATGTTAATAATATTGATGATAATAACAGCAATGATAACTAAGATAATTGTAATTTGTCAATTGATGAAAATATAACACAATATGTGTTATACACAACAATTAAATGTTATAATAATAGAAATAAATAATACAAGTAATATTTATATTAGTATAATTATTACTCTAATTAACATTTCATCCCAATTTGGAAATTAGTAAAAATATATTATACTTAAACATATATCTATGATCAATAATCTACAATATTATGTTGTAAACCAAATTTATTTCAACATGTTTTTGTTAATAGTAACAATAGTATTATTTACTCTACTGTAGAGTAAATGAACCAGCAATTAATGTCTTGTTAGGTAAATATGTGTGTGTATATATATATATATATATATATATATATATATATGTATGTGATTACCATATGGTATGTACTTATTTTGATGAAGGATTACTCTTCTTTGTCTTTTATATTCAAGAATAATATAATATATATTATTTATAGTAAAACATTTACTATTTAAAATAGTAAACATAATAAATATATTTAATGATATAGAGACCAAAAAGGTAAACAAAATAACAGAGAAGAAAAATGGTTACAATAATACAATGATGTTCGCGGATAGTTGTTTACGCGAATGGCACTTTAATTGTAAGTATATGGAGAGAGAAGGGAGATGATAGATGAGAGCATTATAAGTAAATATTTGTGCAATTACATAATATCTGTGTAAGCAACTATCCACAAAGATTATGTGGTGATGTATAGTATTACTAAATATTTGTGGATAGTTGCTTACACAGATATTATGTAATTGCACAAATATTTAAGTATAACAAATTCACAAGTATATCTAATCATTCATAACTATGTTAACCAATAATATATTTACTTAATTAATGTATATTATAACTGTAACATATACTAATTTAGTATAAAATAGTTTTACACTCATAACAACGGATACATTTTTTATCTTTTATTTTTAATAACTAGTAGGGTTAAACATATTTTTGGTAAAATAAAAGATAAAAACGTGTATATATATATATATATGTATATGTTATTATGTGCATTAAACCCTATTTTAGTGTAGGATATATATATTCTGCACTCACTGACAGTTAAGGGTTTTGTTACTCCATTTTGTTGAAGTAAACATGTTTTGTGTATTTTTTGGTAAAAAATATGTAAACTATATACAATTACCTGTAATTTAAATTATAAGGTTTAATAATCATAATAACATATATACATACACGTTTTTATCTTTTATTTTACAGGTAAAATATGGTTTACATACTTTTGGTAAAAAATATATAAAACGTATTTTACCTCAGCAAAATGGAGTAACAAGACTCTTAGCTGTCAGTGAGTGTAGGGTATATTCTACATTAAATATAGTTTTTACTGTTGTAATAACAAGTATAACTTTTATCTCTTATTTTTAATAACTAGTAAGGTTAAACATATTTTGGTAAAAATTAAATAAAGCATGTTTACCTGTAAAATAAAAAGATGGAGAGTATACTCACCATTACAACTGTAAACTATATCTGGTGTATACCAAGTTCTACATTTGTTGGATGCTAAGGATACTAAACATTTTAATTTTACAGGTACATAAAATATTTGTTCAAGGTTGGAGCAATGATATATTAAATTAATCTAACTGTAAAAAGTTACAGGTAACAGAATATTTTAATATCAATCAATATAGACAGTTCCATACATCTCCACCTCCACTACTCACATTATCTCTTTCTCCCTCTCTTTCTCTCTTTCTTTTTTTTCTCTTCTCCATGTATTCCATACTAAAATAAGGTTTTGATATGTATAGCAACAAGTGTATAATCTTATCTTCTATTCCATCTATCCCATCCCATCCCATCCCATCCCATCCCATAAACTATATATGTTAGATATATGTTTGTTAAAAACTAAACAAACATATTTATATGTGGACTTAAAATTATCTAACATATTTAACATACCTACCACAATCAATATGTACGAAGCATAGAATTATTCTATAATAAAAATAATACTATATACACACACACACCTTATTATTACAATTATATAATTTTAATTCTGTCTCTGCAAGCGAACGGTGTTCCATTCCAGTTTCAATAAAAAATATGTCAGACAATATTTTACCTGGGAAAACAAAAGTAACTATTACATTTGTAGTAACAGTTATGTAATGTTAATTTAATATAGAATAGTTCTATATTCATTGTTATTAACAGGTATTATAAATTTATATTTTACAGGTGATAATCTTGGTTTGATATATTTTTGGTTTTGGTGAAAAATATATCAAACCAAGATTATCACCTGTAATTATAAAGTAAGACAATATATAATTATATATTGTAGTGAGGATAAAAAAATTTAAGGTAGAAATACGTATTGAATACACTATACTGTATAGTGAACTATTAAGCACCTTTAATTTTACAGGTATTTTTTGGTTTGATGTATTTTCTCACCAAAACCAAAAATATGTCAAACCAATATTTACCTGTATTTTTAAAGTAAGATAATATATAATTATATATTGTAGTGAGGATAAAAAGATTTTAAGGTAGAAATACGTATTGAATACACTATACTGTATAGTGAACTATTAAGCACCTTTAATTTTACAGGTATTTTTTGGTTTGATGTATTTTTGGTTTTGGTTGAAAATATGTCAAACCAAAAAATACCTGTAAAATTAAAGTATACCAATACTCTACTATATATTATAGTGTATATGATATAAAATTTCAATGTAAAAAACCAATTTATACTCACTAAGTATTATAATGGGATATTACATACTTTTAAATTTGTAGGTAAAAAAATTGGTTTGACATTTTTTTGGTGTAAACAAGAATGATATAATGGTTGATAGTAATAATATTATATCATTATATTTTTTTTTGTCTTAACCCCCCCCCTCTCTCTCCCTTCCCCTCTCTATATTGTAATACATCATCTGCATTTAAATGACATTACTATCACCAACAACAATATTAACTATACAAGTTATTAACTATTTAACATATATTATATAAGGTGTGTATAATATATGTTGGGTGGTAAAAATATAATAAACAAATGTAGATTTGAAACATGTGGTATATATAGTAGTAGATACGAGATAAAATGTAAACATGTAAACATGAAGTCATTACTATATGTATTACACATATATCATATAGTTATTTTGTTGTACTTTGTAATCGTAAATTACATATTATTTGCGTGAATAAACAAACAAGTATAATAATAGAAAAGAAAAGAATCATGAGACCAGTAGAAAAAGGAGGATGGATAAAGAGAGGATTAAATGTATAAAGTATATCGTGACAGTCGATTATTTGCATATTCCAGTATATATATATATATGCATAATATCTGTGACAAGCGCAGCGAAGACAACAAACTACGATGATTATGTGACATATTAATATTATTAAACATATACTATTATGATAACAACATATGTTACATAATTATTGTGGGTTGTTGCCCTTGTCACAGATATTATGTAATTGCACTAAGTTAAGTATGTATTTGTACTGGTGTAAAAAAATATTATGATATATTAGATATATCATACCAATGATAAATATGTTATAATATATACATTATTACTTATAATAAATAACATTTTGCTGTGAATAATGTACATATATCTTAGTACAATATGTTATGTTTGTTTAACCTTCTTTTTTCAATGGTAATTATATATTGTCATGTGATTAAATATATAAATACCATTGAAATTTACACACAGATAAATATCCTTGTACAAAAAAAACATGTATAAACAATACAAAATGGTAAATATTATGAAAACTCATACATGTAAAGATGTAATTATGTAAAACCAAGTATATTGTTATTATTTCAAAACTATATAATCAAAACAAAGTTTGTATTTGTATTTTAATATACATATACGTAATAGTATAATATAACTATGTTACACCTTCAAAACATCTTATTGTAACCTTAATACTAAAAAAATATGTGTAATGATATTACAACTCCAAGTTGTAAAATTTTAATAGTTGTACTAGCAAATGGAAATTTATTATATGTATCCTCTATATAATATAAAATTGTTAATACTGTATAACATTGTTAATACTGTATAACATTATTAATGCAGTATAACATTATTAACACAATGTTTATGTGTATATTAATCCATATATATTGTTAATTACTTTACGTGTATGAATGAAGTAAAAGAGTAAGGAGATTATCAAGAAAAACTGTCTAAAATGTGTATGTGTATATGTGCAACTACTATAATATAATTATACATGTACACAAGATTTTCGTGGATCATTAAAAACACGAATTTGTTGTAATTGCATTAAAATGAACAAGTAACTATATTTTATAATATATTAATCATCACATATTGAATATGTCATACATACGTAATAAGGAATATTGTAATTTACATTACTATTAGTACTACTTGTATTTTAACTAAACAATTATTATGTTTACCATTGTTTATTTAAGTAAATATTGTTTACTTTATGTTATGTTAATATTAACATTAATAATTTTGTACAATTTTTGTACGAGTCGAGTATTAATTATTTGTTGTTAATAGCAGTACAGGAGTTTGCGCAGTCACATTGTTGTATTTTATCTACTTCAATCTGTTGTGTAAAAGTAATAGTAAATAATTAATATTTTCTACTATCAAATGTACATATATATATATTCTTATAACTAATATTAAGCATCCACTATATAATATATATATATATATATTAATATATTAATTACTATAAAATAGTTATTTACATGTATCATATTTTGTAACAATGTATTTTATTGTTATTTAAACATTGGTTAACAGAATTACACAACTATCAAAGAATATTAATAGATATATGTGTCTGCGCAAACGGTGCTATGTTTAACAGATTTGCAATAATTATTCGTGTATATATATATGTACATATTTATTAATTTAAATAAGGTATTATTGTTTATTGAAGGTTAATTATGTTGATGAGAAAAAGAGTCTATATGTTTTACATAATTATGTAGAACAATTATGTAGAACAAGTATGTAGAACAAGTATGTAGAACAAGTATTATTACAAATAACGACTTGTTAATTAACATGTTGTATTTATAAATATATAAACACACGTATAAACATTGTTTATGCATTTATGTATTTATGTGTATACATTTACATTTACAATTATTTTCTGGAATGTGTAGATTGTCTATTATAAATATAAATATAAATGTATTAGCAATTACATATTCATATGTATGTGATATAAAGTTAAATTTTTTAACTTTACTGGTTTGTAAACATTACTAACATTATTATTGTGATAATTAGTACGCATATATTTAACTTTGTTAAGGATGATGATGATACATGCGTATCATAATAAATATGAATAATGAGTGAAAATTGTATTAATGTTGTTCATTGGTGTTTTAAACATAATGGTAATATTGCGGGTTATTAGAGATGGTAATAACGTGGTAAGTGTTGAGGTGCCACTTGACAAGTTAAAAAACAGTGAGTACTTCAATGGTTTAATGACATATTGCGACAATGATAATCCCCTACTATTCCCTCCTCAATACCATGATGTATTTGATCTTTATTGTAAATTTATTACTTGTAATATTACTACAACTGATACACCAATTAAAAATTGTAAAGATATTGTTATTACACACCAACAGTTGAGTCGTGGTTTTGAACTTTGTCACTACTTGGATGATCAGACATTTTTTACTTACTTGACTACATATTTACTTGATCATTGGACTACACACCATGATATAATAAATAATCTGTCAGATAATATTCAAAGGGATATTTATCTTCGTTGTCCATGGTCTTGTATTCCAGATAAGTACAGTAAGTATGTAAATCCACAACCAGACTCAAATATAAATATAAATATAAATATAAATATAAATGCAAATGCAAATTCATCTCAACACTGGATATCTAGAGCATTTTTATACGCATGGGTTAAAAACAATAACAATAAAATAATGAGCATTGACTCAGGTAGTGTAATATTCAATACATTATGCACATTCTTTCACAATGATGATAATAACAGTGATAATAACAGTGATAATAACGATATTAATATTTATGGTAGTAATAAGTCATTGTATAGTTTTAGTTGTACTATGACCAAAGATAGATGGACTTATACACATGGTGTCATGATGTCTTTCTGTATGACAGATAAGGATGGAAATCAACAGCTGAATAAATTAAGTCATTATGATCATGGTACCCTGTCTGGTCTCAATATTGAATGGTATCCAAAAGGTACAGTTTACAGACACATGCAATTTCAACAAGGAATGAGAACTTATCAGAAAACATTCCATTCAAATGGAAATGTTATGGATGAGATGTTTTGGTGCCAAGGTAAAGAATGTGGTACTTGGCAAATCTGGTATCCATCTGGCAGACTCAAATGGTGTATGCCATTTCTCGATGGTAAAAGACATGGTTGTCATAGACAGTATTTCGATATCGTTTGTGATAATCACAATACTATCAATGGTGATGATAGTGTTAATAATATAATTAATGTTGTTAATGATATTGATAGTTATGAGTTGAACCATACTGTTAAATACGAGTTTAATTTTGACCATGACAAGGAAGTTGGTGTGTTTAAGGCATGGTATTACTTACCTGATGAGAAGAGACGACAGCTCAAGTATAAACATTACTACTTAAACCATAATGGTAGTACTGTATATCGTGAATATGACAAAGGAGGTAAACTTATATATAACTTCTCATCCGACGCCAACGATAAACCTCCACAACTTAAAGATAAGCAGTTCAAATGTATCCATCATATCGATGAGGAGAAAACATGTCATTATGAATTTTGTTAATATGTAACATATATGTTACACAGTAATTATTGTAAATGATACATTATTGTAATGTATTTATAAACTTAACATAGAACGATATTATTATTATTTAAATATAATGTATTGTATAATACAAGAAATATAAAAATATAAGAAATATAAGAAACATGTAAATTGTTATAGTTAACAATCTATAATATATACTAGATCACAATAGTGGTTATTATTATAATATATCTTGGTGTTGTTATAATTTTAGTTCACAATAAACTAAAGATATACTTATATTGACCATGAGCAGGGATATGGGTACAATATATAACAAGATTTGGTAAACTGTACTTGTTATGTGTTATTTACGTAATATAAACTATTATTGTAATGTATATTATCACAACAACAACAACTATTATATATTTTGTTATATGATATAACAAAATTGTTGTGTTGATATACTTGTTAACACAACAGTTTTAAACCAACATAAATATTGTTATGATCAATCATTACATCATTGAATGTGTTGTTAATAGTTGATCATATGATCACATGATATTTGTGGGTCATTAGATGCACAAATCTTATGTAATTGTACTAGTTCAAAACGTTTACATATATGTAAAAATGTAGATATACCAGTATATCTACATAATATATATATATATATATATATATATGTGGTTGGTTAATTACACAGATTTTATGTAATTGTTGTGAAAACATTTACAGCTATTTTTGTAGTTATACCAAAGTAAACTTAGATAACATTTTCAATAAAACAATAATATGTTGTCTTCTAGTAATTATTGTATCAATTAGTATATTCATAATAGTTACAAGATAATATTAATCGGATAGTTGAGAGATATAGAGATAGAGATAATAATCCAGATTAACATAACTATTATGTTACATTAAACTTATCTTGTTGTAATTTTAAATTACAAGAATTACTTAACAGATACATATATTTAATGTGCTGTTATGTATAGTTAACAATGTTAAAAATGTGGTTATAAACGTAAAATACTTGTGTATGTCACAACCATGACACATACAAATTTTGCATTAACGGTAAAACGTATGTTGTTGTTACTTATATTAGGGATGGTATAAAATATACATGATTGGTAAATCATGTACTAATTTTGTTTGATACATATAAGTGTTTTATCTTCCTCTATTTCTACTATAACTTAACTCCAGTTAACTTTTGTGTTCTTTGTATCACACATTAATATCATAACAAGTATTTACTTACTAGTAAACTAGTATAACTATATTACTAATAGCTGCTTGAGTTTTATGATCGATAGTTACATAGTTACTGTGAATTGTTAATTACACAAATTTTGTGTAATAGTAATGGTAATAGGATAAACAAATAACTATGCTTATAATTACATAAAATTTGTGTAATTAACAATCCACAATGTCTATGTTTGAACTAGTCAAATAATAGAGTGTAAATATGTAACACAATTCTACTTGATTACAACAGATAACAATATTATAATATATATATATATATCTTAACCTTTGTTTAATTTTAATATTTTAAAGTATCTATTACACCATGTAATAGTTAATATTCATATAATATACATTACATATGGTATCTACAATATTTTGTTTTTTTGTATGATTTGTTTAAATACTTCTGATACCTAATTTTAAAAATGTTTACTTGTTTGAAGTGTGTTGTACTCATCATAGTAAAGTTATAAGACGTATACATGTACAAAAAAGTGGATTGTAAAATAATGTAAAAAGAATAATTACTATAAGTACTATCAACACCATATAACACTAAGCAGATATTGGTCACTACATGGTATAGAACAATAGTTTATGTTTTGTAAAACAACAATGTTATATCATATTAACATTGATGGGGTGAAGTGAGCATTAACATAACATGCGTTAGTAGCACAATGTCACATAATTTTATTACCACAATGTCATTATGAAATGTCACACTAAAATTGCATATTGTAATAGTATACCATATACTACTATTTTTATTTACACTCATATTATTAACACATATTTTACTGTTTGAATTGAGAAAGAGGAAACAAGTGAACAAGAATAGAAATGTAAATGGAAGTAACAATAATATGTATGTGTATATTACACAATATTGCTTATTACTATGTATAATTCTTTCATCTTACAACTAATGGAAAACTAAACTATCTCATGTAATTATAAATATAAGATGGGTAGTTAATATAAATAAATAAATAACTATAAATAATATTAATACTAACAAATTCAGGTATTAATATTGGTAAATACCAACATAATCACACAATTTTTTGTGGTTCATTAATTACACAATAGTTGTGTAATTGCACTAGTAACTTTGTTTAATAGCTAAAAACACTAATAACAATATTAATAACAATATTAACGTTAATACACACAGCCACGTTAATATTGTTACCTTACATGCACATACAATATATACAATAGTTGTATTTGTTACTATACTTAATTTACGATGATGTAATTACACAATATTCATGATACAGTTAATTGAATGGATGTTGTATATAATGTTTACAAAACTATAAGTGATAATAAATAGCAATATTAATACTTGTTTTTATCTCTGAATTGCATTACCAATTTTTATATTCATGTAGTTGGTTACATGTTGGTAACTACTATTCCTCCCTCCCTCCTCCTCTTCCTCCTTTTATTACTATATTCCCTTTTATACATTGTGTATAATCTTATTAAATTAATTATCTCAACTAACAAATTTAATAAGATTATATAAGTTATACAAGTAACATATTTTCATCATGTAAAAAAATGTCGATTAATCAAATCATCACTGACTATGAACGAATATGGAGTGAGAGAGAATGATAGGGTTAATAAGTGTTGGTTAACATTAACCAAACAAAGTTATATTGCTACTACCAATACCGATATTTGAACAACAAAGGAGTAGGAGTAAACATATAAAAAGTATATTAAATAATAATAAATAAGAGTTTATCGAAGCAATCCAATTACTTTCTGAAGTAGTGAGACCAGACACACATAAATTCCATCTTGCATCTTTGATGTCCATTGATGAGAAACAAGAAATTTGGCATTGGATACAAAATGTGTACTATAGACATCCATTTACTGTGAATTAGTATCCATTATGTAGTTATTATAGATTTACATATCTCATAACGATAAACAATAAAAAATTTATTGTTAATATAACCGTACTATTACATAATATCCGTGCAAACAACAACCACAAAGATCATGTGAATATAACAACATTAGTAAGTAACTATTATTGTAATTACATCAGTAAAATTACATAACATTTGTGGTATGTTGTTTGGCGCAGCCCACCTTCGGTTTGCACAGATATCATGTAATTACACTTGTATAAACAGGTAATTAATAACATTAATAACTAACCACTGGTATGGTTATAAACATTTATATTGGTTGACTGACTAAACATTTTAGTCACATGAACTGTTGTTATTGTTATCTCTAACATTTAATATAGTTTGTTTTGTAACATTTTGTTTATCTCATAATGTTAAAAATAGTAGACTTGTTATACATTATTGTAATTTATACTAATTATGTAATGTGTAGTTTTGATGATAAGTGTATATAGATATAAGATTGTTTGTAGTGTTTGAGATATTAACAGTTCAAACATACAAGCAACAATATACCATCACATATATTATGTTTTGTTATTTATACATATTTAATGTGTATAATAAGTGTTTGTTTATAATGAAGTAGTGGTGAGAGTAGATGAATGAGTTAAACATGCATAACATATGAGAGGAGTGTCAATAAATGTTATGCATACTCTTCCTGTGACTAATGAGTTGATTGTGTGGTAAAACGTAACCAGTGTCGTAATATGTAGTTTTAACTAACTCCTGTTTGTTACCATTCTCATTCCTATTATCCTTGTTTTTTACTATTTTTGTCCTCTTACCATTTTTGTATCTGAAGTGTTGTACAACATTACCATACGGGTCATAATAACGCCAATGACCACACTTTACACCATTGTGATACTTAAAATGTAGGTGAACTCTATCTTGTAGTACATCATTATTGCTGGTATTAATATCATTACGATGGTACACAATCCAGTCACCATGTGGCTTACCATCATCAGTAAAGCCAACTTGGTAGTGAAGATTTGAATCATCCCAATATGAAACCCATTTACCAACTTTGACTCCATGATTGTAATAACGAGTGTCGGTCAGTGCACCAGTATTGGACCATGATTTCCATTACCATGAGCCTTGATAACATCAGGTATAAAAGTATCGTTATTGACCATTTCATGATGTAATATTTTATTCCAATTGTAATTTGTGCCAAATTCTGTCTCGAAGTCGTAAATAGTGTAATCTTCAACTACTCTATTAGTAGGAATATTACCAAGATGAAAACCATAACATATAGGATTGTTAATCACGCTATGTCCCAAACTAACAAATGTGGGTACTTGCGAACTATGGTGGATAATAGCATCTAACCTCCTGAAGGTGGTATAGTCAGTTCTATTATGTGTAATTGTTGACACTGGGTTTTGAATTATATAGCAGTACTGCATTTTAATAACATTATTTGCCAGTGGTCCATAATATTTAGTGGCAAAGATTTTACCCTTATACATTTTTTGTTTACTACCATCACTGTGATCAACAATTGTTGTATAACAGTAATTCATAATCGTGTAGTCACCAGTATTTGAATCATCAACAGTAACATGATTAATACAATAAGTATCTATGTTGTTAACAGTTACTTCTGTTGATTTTCGCTTCAACCATATTTTCATGAATGTATCATCATCAACATATTGTTGAGGTAACAAATCATAAGGACACAATAACAAAATCTTGTATTGCAATGTGTAGTAAATGTCATCATATATGATTGATGAATAACGTGACCAGTTATCAAATAGTGCTTGTAATACATATTCAAAGTAGCCCACATCATCGATAAAATCCGACAGTTCCAAACACTGTTGTAAATATTGTTTGGTTGATACCATCTGGTTATAAACTGAGACGTCTCTTCTTTTCCCTCATCCTTCTTTCCTCTCTCCTTTCCTCTCTCCTTCTTCTTTTATCTCTTTCCTGTTATCTGTATCCTCGTTATCATCATCAATAGAGAGAAAACCAATGTAGTTGTCGATAACATCAATAAACCTGTTTTGCATGTTCACTTCTACAGCAGTATCATTGTGGTATTTTTCATGTTCATTGATATCGGAGAAGAAAGTATCAACCATACCTCTAATTAAAGTTGAGTTACAAAACTTAAACGAGGTTGATGTTTTGCTGACACTATCAAACACAAATGTTATCGATGACATAAACTTTATGTTATTAATTATAAATTAAGCACTATACACCATTCAATTTTAATAAAAAACATACATATGTACTGATGCTAAAAATGCGAAAATAATAAAATACACAACAATGTTTGGTTTTGCTCATCCTCTTCGTCTCGCACTGTTGAGTGCTACGGTCGGTTTAATAATTGCTGATGCTCATTGTGGTTTTAAGCTATTGACGTTTGATGCCAAGCTCAAAACTTGGGTTCAAATACTTGAGTTCAAAATATTTCAAGGATAGAACAATAGTTGATAAACTTAATCTTACTTATGTCTACATTAGACGAACGTCTGAATCCACCTATCCACCTACAAACACAAGTTGATGAGTGATCATAACAAATACCTTCACAAATTTAAGGATGCTGGTATTTGGTGTCATTGGTACAACACGCCACGTGTCTGTTGTGGTCTAGCTGAGGACTTTTCGTTTTTATCACGTCCTGTATATCAATATCAACATGAACATCAACATGAACATGAACATGACTTTGAAGGTAGACTATGTTGTCATAATAATTGTTGTGATATCAGTCATGTTGATATTTACAATGGGTACCGTTTTCAATGCCCAAAAAACACAAAACTTTATTAACGGAGACATAGTTTACAACTATCTTAATGATCATGGAATTGAAGGTAAAAGATCAACTCGATTATGAGTTATTAGTTTCCAGTTCATAGACTTATCAGTCAGAAACTGGAAACTAATAACTACATTTTTTGTTGACTATGACAATATCTTCATCACATGCGTGAACCACTACCTATAAAATGGGTATGTTATAATTTATATCTTGGAGATATAAAAACATAACTAAATATTTATTATAACCCCGAATGAATATTGTCCAATAAACAACATAGAACATAATATGTTAGATACAATTAACTAGTATGAGTCAGATGTTATAATACTTATGATTGTAACTAGTAGAAACTATAAATGTGTTGTAATATATATATATATATATATATGCTAGTACAAACAATTACTTAATGGTGTTTAATGTTGTCAATACAAGTAGTGTTAATTAGTAAAACTACATGTACATAAAGTATTAGAAGTAATGTAGAATCTATATTACTTCTCCTTATGTCTTTGATCTTCTTTATTTGAGAATGTGTGTTAACGTAAAAACATTAACTTAGTTAATGTTACAATGTTATAATTAGCTAGTATATTATTATACAATTTAGTGATTGATAACTTTAAACAGACACAAATATCTTGTAGTGATTGAACATGTTGATGTATCACACGAGTAATAATACTCATATGGTCACATGATTATTGTGGATCATTAAATACACAAATTTTATATAATTGTAACGGTATAAACCATATTACTATACATAATTTACATGATCACATGATTACATGATTACCCCAACATAAAAGATGTTACCATACGATAATCTCTATACATGTATGTACTAACCAGTATTAAGTTAATAATTGTGTGCATACATACTGTATGTGTATTTCTATAAGATGTTACAATTGTAAATAACATAACATTATCGCTGTAAAAGATTAACATGGTAAAAGATTAACATGGTAAAGATTAACATGGTAAAGATTAACATGGTAAAGATTAACATGGTAAAGATTAACATGGTAAAGATTAACATGGTAAAGATTAACATGGTAAAGATTAACATGGTAAAGATTAATATAGTATTTTATTGGTAGGTTATAGTCTGCCAGTAACTAATTAGATAACAAATAATAGAATACAATATTTACATACACATACATAACAAAAATTGAAAATAACATATTAACACACACAACACATTTTTTTCACAATTTTACTTGTGCATGTATATAACAAGTTACTTACTTTTACAACAATAAAGTGGTTATATATGTAACAACTATGAGTACCTATTGGATAAGTATTTATTGATGTAATATGGATAAACAATAATATTTTACTAGATAATATCATGTTGTTTAATGGTAATGTTTATTAATGTGGTATTTGTTTGTTTCGTAAAACAAAATTTTGTGACTTAACATATGTAATAGTTACCTACCCATATTAGTTTGTGTTAATATGATATTAATGGTATTAATATCAAACACACACTGATACTAATATAAACTACAATGGTAAAATATGTTGGTATAGTTGTTTATTCAAATATTTATACTCATACAATTGTATCAACGGATAACATATATAAGTTACGATTGCATGTTAATACAATCACATAATTATTGTGTAGGTAAAACAATCCACAATAATTATGTGATTATGGTAATAATTACTTGTAAACAAAGTTGTATTAATATCAAAATATCTACATGATCTTTGTGGTTGGTTGCCTACACGTATTGCTATGTAGATATACTAGAGAGTATGTATTTATGTATATAATTGTTAAAATAAATTAGTTGATGTATTGACAATAAATTATGTGTTGGTGTTTATAACACTTGTAACATAACATTATCCAAACAATAAAATTACGCATCCAAGATAACATAATAGTTATGTTATACAATGTTATTGAATTAGATAAATAAAATTATGAAGAGGGAGAGGAACAGATATTAGTAAAAAATAGTATGTAATGTAACCATGATGACGAGAAACATTATAGAAAATAGTAATCAAGAGTTAAAATAACGTATAGGGATCACATGAAGAGTAAGGATAGTTATAATTCTCCTTTTGACTACACAAATACTTACAAATACTTATAAATACTTACAAATACAACAATGTTAATACCAAAATTACAGAATGTTGTTGTATCACACAGTTTTTATATTAACAACATGAATAAGTACCTATATGATACAATCATAAAACAGGAATATAAAATTATTTATGTTTTTTACCATGATAACTACAAAAAATATATTATGCGCTAACATTTGTGTAAATTGGAGAGGTAATAACAAACACAAATGTCTTTGTATTTGTAAACGTTTGTATGTGTGCTAACACAAAATATAATTATGTAAATGTTTACATAAAATTATTTATATAAGTTTAGCAACAGTTTAAGTATGTATGTACTAACCGTTAGTACGTTAAATCGTTGATCATAGGTAACAACTTTATTACTGGTTTTTGTTATGAATGTAATTATACTGCACTATGTTAAATTTACTTTGTTGTAATTTTAAATTACAAGAGTTGTTAAACATTTTAAACATGTTATAATTATGATACTTACAATCTTTGTATCAACAGTAAAGTGTATTGGTACCCATGATAAAGATAGTAGATATTGTAGACGTATATTTAATATATAAGTACCATACCATCTCTGTCTAAAGAGTGTGTGTGTAATTGGTATCCCTAGTTTCATTATGGGTACTACTTATTAATATTAACACTATTCCATTCAACATTTTAACATTACAATGAACATATAACTTCTTGAATGGGGAGATAGTTAATCATTAACACATTTACATATTTACATATTTGTAGTTGTGAATGTGTAAACATGATAGTGTAGATGACAAAGATATATCTACATATAATCATATGGTCATTGTGGATCGTTAACTACACAAATTTTATGTAATATTGGTAGTACAAATATGTAATTATGAGTATATATTACATAAAATTTGTGTAGTTAACGATCCACAATGACTATGGAATATAAACGCTTGAAATACAAAACACATGTATACAAACCACAACTTTATTTCATTGTACAACATAACAATTGTGCAAGATTTACTACGATTTACACACATTTCCCAATACTCAGACAAATTTGCTATATCATAGTGTAACAAGAACAATCTTTAGTAGGAACATAAATATTACATTTGGTATGTGTAATATAAATTTCACATGATGAAACATCGCCTCTTTTCCTCTTCATTATATACAACTGTAAGGTATAAGGAATAATTGATTATCTTTACATTTATGTGGTTAGTTGTTAACTAAAATGTTTACCATTGTTAAATTGTTACTATTTGTTGTATTAGTAAGTCTATCTGTCACTGTAATGGGACGACAGCAATACGAGTATCGACTGTTAGAGACATACTCAACTCCTGATTGTACCAGGAGGGCAGTATCTGCCAACGTGAAGTTGGATACCAATTGTACACCAACCGATTGTGAACCAAGTCACAATGAAGGAGTATATTCACAGGTGGTATGTTCACCCATTATGGTCACCGAGGATACTTTTAAGGTACGTGTTTATTCAGATGACAAGTGTGGTAGTGAGTATTCGACCTTTCGGTATACCGGCTGTTTTGGTTACCATCACTCCTTCTTCCGATTCAATCCAATTGACACCGACTTTGTAATCCTCACCCATTTTTCAAACTCCAATTGTTCCACTGTTGGTGAACCTTTAATGGCGGTACCTCTTTACCGATGTTGGAAACTTGGATCGCTACATATTATCCTACTCCGGGAGTCGGCTACCCAATCATAACATGTGTACACACACATGTTTATGCAGCTACATCAAAACATATTTATATCTCAAAGATATAAAAACTTTTACATTGTATTTACCAAACATAAACATTGTTAACAAAATATTATTTATAAGTGTAATATTAGTAGTACAATATGTTATTACCAATATTAGTACCAATGGAATTAATTTACAGATATTAATCTAATTAACATATAAGATTGTAACCAAAATAACATTGTGGGTTGTGATGTTATATTTTGTTTGTTGGTAATAATGTTTATTCCTGAATCAAATAGGTTTACTAGTAAACCTATTTAACTATATACAAACAATGTTACAGTTGTGAAACATGTAAAAATCTCACTAGATGAAAGAAGTGGAGGGAGTAACTAAGTCAGTGAATACTTGTGGTATTAACGATTAACAGTAATTTATAACTTTTACTGGAAATATTTCACACATACATACACACTGGTTAGTTAAACATTTTAATTCACAGGTATCTCTCGTTCTGTAACACATCTTACGTTTAAAATAAACCCCATGACATATTAACTTTATTTACAGTATTACAAACTATCAAGATTGTATGTACTGTACATTAATATACATCTTGATCACAATTTACAACTTACAAAATACTTATTTTTAATAGGACATGTAACATAACAATTAATTAGATATGATAGTTCCAGATGTAAATTACGAGGAAAAACTACATGCAATTTGTGTAGGCAAAACATACCACAGGCACTATGTAGATATTATTATACTGTTATATTTTTGTATGTTCATTATTGTTTGTTTAACTTGTAAATGTCATCACGGTTACTTACCAATAGATTACTTTGTACTATCCAAGATAATATAATCTTATAACATTGTTTTTGTTTTGGTTGTTATTTTTACCAATGTTGTTTATGTAATAGTGTATTAATTACAAACTAGTCAAAATACAATGGATATTTGTTTTCATGTCAATAAAGTAAAGTACTAAAACACCAAGTTAGATATTGATATCTCTGTATACAATAGAGATTGTAAACATTCTAGTTACGTGTATCTGTGATTTACATATCACAAAATAGTAATAATGTAATTTTGTATAATACAAAGTAACTAAATAGCAATTATGTTTTGTAATTAGGTTATTAATTGTAATAGTATGAAATATACTCTAAGATTGTTAGTTATAGTAACTTTATAGTAGTATGGTTATATGTTTGAGGTATATACAAATACAAACCATTTATTGATGTTTCACAAAAATAACAATTAATTACATTGGAATATAAACATGTTGAATACATGACGACTGGTAGAAAAATATCACAATGTCACACTATGCAAATTTAACACTAGTAAACAAATTGATAAATGTGAACCGATGTATGAGTGTGTGATTTTTACATACGTAAAAATGCTGTATGATGAACAACACATGCAATTGGTGGATATGTTGAGAAACACGGCTAAGGACAGATCAGATCATAAAATTAGTCTACTACAGGCATGTATATGTAACGATGACACAATTATTAAACACCACTTGTTATCTAAAAATCATATAAATATGTGTGATATTAACACTGTTAAACATGGTAGCAGTCCATTATGGCATATAGTTAGACACCAAAATATTAACATGTTACAACTTATATTAAAAGTGTGTGATGTTAACCTTTTACATGATAATGGAGCAACAGTACTGATGTTAGCATGTCAATTAGGTAATATAGATATGGTTAAATTACTATTGGATGCTGGTGCCAATGTCAACAAAATGGTGACTGTCAATCATGATACAGCTTTTGTTTACGCATGTGTTAATGGTAACAAAGATATCATTCGTCTACTATTATCTAACTACAATTTTATGTTAACTCCTGACCTGTGTAAGAAGGTGTTTGATCCTAAACATGGTTATGACATTCCACACCGTGGGTGGATAACTAAAACTACATTATTAGGTACACTATCTTCATTACCTGCTTTATCGTTAACTGTGCCTATGATGCATGATTACGTTTTATATGAGCAGGATTATAACAATAGCCTGATCATCGAATATAAACTTCAACCTCAAACCACTATCAAAAAGTGGAGGTGTGAACTTGCTGTTTACGATTACAAAACATACCTGTTATTATCACAGGTTGATTCCACACAGCTTGCCAAGGTTGCAACTATCAATCAGATGCGCTTCTTCAACATCCTATCTCGTCTTAATCATGATACCATTCAAAGAATATTTAACATTAGATATGGTTTAACCAAAGAGTACATTGCTATGATATAAGGTAAATAGTTACTGTAAAATGTAAAACTCTTGATGCAACTACAAGAGAGTAACATATCTACACTCCCCTAGGTATGTTAATAATTCACTGTCATAAACAAATTTATATACCTCCAAGATATATGCATGTTACTAACTCAACAAAACAACAATTGGTATTGCAACATATTTTGGTTGTAATTAAGTATGTTTACTATGACCAATATTGTAATTGTAAAGATTTAGTGTACCAAATGTATTTTTACAATATGTGTTATATTTATATTATACTAAATATAACAGTTGATTTGTATGTTACCAGTTAACAATATAGAAACAAATAAATACATATGTTAAAAATACAACAGTATAACAAATTATATAATGATTTGTTCATCATATAACAGTACATTATATAATTTGTTATACTGTTGTATTTTTAACATATTGGTTAAATCAACATGTATTTGTATTTTTATATCTTGGAGATGTAAAAGATAGTAAGATGTATAATTACTATCATGACACTATATGTATATTTGTCTTGAACTCCAATTTCTTTGAATTGGTAGTTCAATGTTAGTGTTATAAGATACTTGTATTGTAATTTTATTACTAGAGTGATGTGATGTATATTAAAATACCTATTATTGTTAATAATATTATGTTATCTCAATGTTTGTCTTTATTTTCTGTGTTATTAACACTTTGACATTACATAAGTCATAAAATACCTACATTCTTGGGTATGTAAAAATACTACCATGACACACAATCTTAACATTAAAATTGTGTGTCATGATACAGTTGTAATTTAAACAATACACTTTCTAGTCCTCTAACAGTAACACATATCATGATATTTATTATTAATCTCATAAGATGTTAAATGTATAAAAATCTGGATATTGGAATCTTCACAACACTCAAATATCGTTAAATTTTTATATCTGCGAGATATAAAACTACTATTGTAACAAGTCTTGTGTTAATTTGTATGTTGAGATAACATTCGTAACCATGAGTACTAACATATTATATATTATTTGTGTTAGTGGAATGAAAGTCGATACATTCAAACAATAATTGTATGAGTATGTATTGTTATATACAACAACATGTTAAACCACATTTTATGCTTGTAAGGTATATATATATATATATATATATATGTATATATTAGTAATTAAGCATTACCTAGTTGTTTACATATATTTCTGAAGTTATGTATATGTATAAATACAAAATGGAGTTGTGTTAATACTAACACACCAATAATTATGTGTTTATATGAGTTGTTATGTAAAGTTAAAAAGTTTAACTTTGTCTGTTTGTAATTGTTGCTAACAGTATTACTATGTTTAACACATACACATTATCATGTCGTAATACTGTAGTTTTAATATAAATGTGAATAATGAGTCAAAAGTACATATGTGTTTGTTGTTGTTTTAAATACAATGGTATCATTGCAGGTTGTTAAAGAGGATGATGAGTCAGTGAGTGTTGAGGTGTCAATTGACAGGTTGAAAAGCAGTGAGTACTTTGATGGATTAATGGTATTTTGTAATGGAAATAGTTCCTTACCATTCCCTCCTCAATACCATGATGTGTTTGACATCTACTGTAATTTTGTTACTTGTGATATTATATGTAATACTATTACTATTAATATCACCAATACACCAATTACCAGGTATCAACATGTTATTACGAGTCAACAATTGGGACGTAGTTTCGAGTTGTGTCACTACTTGGTTGACCAGTTGTTCTTTACTTACTTGATTAATTACCTACTTGAGAATTGGACTGCACATCATGACATAATAAATAGTCTATCAGACAATATCCAGAGGGATATTTACTTGCACTGTCCATGGTCTTGCATTCCAGATAGGTACAGTAAGTATATAAATCCACCTTCAAATTCAAATATAGATTCAAACACTAATTTATCTCAACACTGGACATCTAGAGCATTTTTGTATGCATGGGTTAAAAACAATAACAACAAAATAATAGGTATTGACTCAGGTAGTGTAATATTTAAAACACAATGTACATTCTTTTACGATGATGATGACTGTAATAGTGACATTAACATTTACGGTAGTAATAAGTCAATATATAATTTTCGATGCACAATGTTTAATGACAACTGGACTTATACACATGGTACTATGATGTGTTTCTACATAACAGATAAGTATGGCAATCAACAGTTAAATGTACTGCGTCATTATGACCGTGGTGATAATTGTGGTTGTGATGTTGAATGGTACCCAAAAGGTGCAATTTATAAACAGGTACAGTATCAACAGGGATTAAAGACTTACCAGAAGACATTTCACACGAACGGTACTACTATGAACGAAATGTTTTGGCATCAGGGTCAGGCATGTGGTATTTGGCAAATCTGGTATCCATCTGGTAAACTTAAATGGTATATGCCATTCGTTGATGGTAAGAGACATGGTTGTCATAGACAGTACTTTGACATTGACTGTAACAATAATAATAATACTGTTAATAGTAAATCCGATGACGATTTGGTAAACAACATTATGTTCAACAACAATGTTGCTAACAGTCATGAATTGGATTCAGCTGTTAAGTATGAGTTTAATTTTGATTATGACAAGGAAGTCGGTGTGTTTAAGGCATGGTATTACTTACCTGATGAGAAGAGACGGCAAATCAAGTATAAACATTACTACTTAAACCATGGTGATAGTATTGTATATCGTGAATATGACCGAAAAGGTAAACTTGTGTATGGTTTCTCATCTGATGCCAATGATAAACCTCTACAGCTTAAAGATAAACAATTCACATGTGTTTATTATATCGATGAGGAGAAAACATGTTACTATGAATTTTGTTAATGAGTTAATATGAGCATGTTATTGTATACATACTTCACACCAATCAACACCAGTACCAATATTAATAATACATTATTGTAATGTATAAACTCTTACACTATAGATAAACATATTTTGGTGGATATGGTATAATACCAAGAATAAAGTATAGTTGTAAATATTAATAACACTAATTACATCTTATAAGTTTGTACTCAACAAACATTACATATGTCTATCATATAACAAGAATACAGCTACTTAGTTTTTGAAAGTGTATGTATATGTTTAGTTAAATTAAAATTGTTTATTGTATAATACAATAAAAGTAATGTGTGATATATGTTTATGAATATACTCTCATAGGCTTAGTTTGTAATGAATACTCATTTCATACAACACAAAAAAATAGTGCTGTCGCAATAGTTCGTTGTTAAAGATTAACAGTCTCTTATTGTCGTAATCTCCCACCGTTGGGTATGCACCAGAGTATATTTAACTTCACAAGTTTACAAATTTACAATTTTATAAATTTACCATTACTTAGTAATGGTAGATGTAATGGTAATGTTAATATTATGTATTTTAATTGAATCATCAACAGTTTT
>Ga0302300_1000278_pt1 | contig 40278 bp, 47 predicted proteins | sample III_Palsa_E1_1_FD_198756 | JGI IMG/M metagenome (GOLD analysis project Ga0302300, IMG submission 198756) | Peat permafrost microbial communities from Stordalen Mire near Abisko, Sweden - III_Palsa_E1_1 | ecosystem: Environmental > Terrestrial > Soil > Palsa > Peat permafrost | place: Sweden...
TTGTGTAAGATGAGTATGCATCTCTGTTCTCCTTTGTAGTTAGTTGCTTAGTAACTACTAGTCTACAAGGACCAGAGATGCTTTTTAGTTGTTAGTGTTTATGTTGCGTTTTGGATTGGAGTCTAAGCTTACTATAAAGACTTTCCTAGTAATGAAATATAAGCTCATGACAAGTATGCTTATAGCCAGCTATACTGCTAACTATAATATGACCTTTACAAACCATCTACTTACCGGTGCAACATTAGCTAAAGTCCTGCCATTACCAATTGCTATACCATTGGCCTTTGCAAGCCATTTTATTTTAGACGCAGTACCACATTTTGGCTTTAAGAATATTGGAAGCCTAGAAGTAAGAAATAATCATAAAAAACTTTTGGCAAGTGTTATCTTATTAGACATTATTTTGGGAATTTCAATTTCGATATGGCTTTTAGCTTCAGGACATTATCGATGGTTACTAGTTGGATTAGTAGCATATTCACCAGATTTACTTTGGATATATCGTTTTATAGTTGAAGAGAAATTTGGAAGACTTGCCCCTACTGAAGGCAATCGATTCACAAAATTTCACGCAAATATTCAAAAATACGAAAGACCTTGGGGTGGGTTTATAGAAGTAATCTATGCGGCAAGCATCCTATTAATCTTGATCTGAAACCCTGGCTTATTGACTGTTCCTTGAGCGTATAAGTTCTAGCATCGTTCGGCGGTTGATGTCGTCACGTCAGCTACGTTAATGATACCCAGTCGTGGTCTTTACTGCGCTGTTTATCCGTCATTCCACTTACAAATATATGCATTTTGAGACGAGGGGTAAGAAAGCCATCCCGATCTCTGTCAAAATCAATGCCCCAAATCCTAGCTCCAACATAGTCATCGGCAATTTTAAGTTTTGGCATTTAAATATAATAATAACAAAAAATAGCTCTTAATTGAGAAGCTTTATATATTGCTTATAATTGGCACGTCTTAATGATGCGGATTGAAACTAAATTGATAAATTAGTACACCTTTTATTGTTTTCGATTAATTTGCGCATATCGCTGAACTGCCAAGGTGGTCCATAGACAGCAATTCAGCGTAGTCATAGTTAGCGAATACCATAAAGAAAGACTAGCAAAAACTATAATTTCTGGTACAAGAAATACAGCAGTAATCACGCTAGTTGTTAATCTTGGTTTATGTCGACCTTTGACTGATGGCAGAAGCGCTATATTGAATACTAATAGGCTTGAAGATAAAACAAAATCTTGCCAATGGTGCATGTCTTTACTATAACAAAAACTTCTCTGGCATAGATAAGTTTAAATATAAGCTTATTGGAGGACGACTCCGAGTTTGGGTTACCACAATTAATGGCGGAGATAACACGTTGGCGTACTGTCATAAGTGCCGAGTATTCCCAACACGCTTTAACTACATATAAAGTCTGATTTGTTCGGATTGTTTAATAGTTAAAAGGGATAGTTCGCGATACTACCCCTAATTAACTGCCTAACGACTTGAAAGTGCAAAAGTTACACTACTATATAGGTGATTTTTTGACTTTTCAGGGCTTAGGGTCAGATGTCTCAACATCATCTTCGGTGACTTCTTTAGTTTTTTGTTGCCTTTGTCTATATTCTTGGATTTGAGCGGGAATGTCGTATGTATATTCAAGTAAAAAATCCAAGAACTTAACAATAGCTTCTGCGTCTTCAGAGCTTGTTTCTTCTTCGTCAACTTCAGGGTGAGCTGCTGGTTTAGCGAGTTGCCTGACTTCATGCGACCATTCTTGAATAACAGTAGGTAAAATACCTTTGGTAGCTAAATCTTCGATTTCACCATATAAATCTTTACCAACAGCTTTCTGACTTCGCATTACTGCCTGAAGTGCCGAACGTGCCATAACTGCTGCTGCGTCATAGTTTCTATTATTCAGGTTATCATGAGCCTGTCGCCACATTCTCCTAACGGTAGCAGGCCAATTCTCAGAGCCATCTCCAACTTTCAAAGGCCAAGGTAGAACATGGTAGTCGTGTAAGCCACCGTGAATACCTCGATTTTCGTTTGCAGACCACATAACCATAACGTAACCGCCACAGTTGCCACACTTCAGGGTATCAAAGTTTAGGACCTTACGTCCGTTAGGTTGTCTTTTTTCGGCGTGATGTTCAATTGCATAATTGCCGCTTTCGCCACAAAAAGCGCACTCGATTTGCCAAGTAGCTAAACTACTGCCCGATTGACCACTATGTTCTCCTAAGGACCACCAGCTACTCATTTCTCACCCTCCCATTCGGCATAAAACTCTTGCAGAAACTTTTCCATAATATCGTGACGGTCTTTTGCCAGTACCTTTCCTGTCGTAGTAAACATTCGGTCTTTGAGTAGCAACAACTTCTCATAGAAGTGATTTATAGTGGGACCTGAATTATTTTTATAAGCTTCAAAAGTATTATGTAGTTCGGGCTTAATATCAGGGTCGTACATTAGTCGACCCTTAGAGCCTCCATAAGCAAACGTCCTTGCTATACCAATAGCACCAATAGCATCTAACTTATCTGCATCATGAACTATTTGGCCTTCAATAGTATCAAGTTTTGTTTTAACACCAGCACCCTTAAAGGATATATTGCGAATTATATCCTCTATGTGTTCAATGACTTTATTATCAACTCCTAAACTTTCAAGCCACTTCCGCGCCGCTCTTGGTCCAGCCTCTTCATCACCATCGTGGAACTTCCAATCCGCAATATCATGTAAAAGAGCTGCGAGTTCCAGCGTGAACATATCAACATTACTTTCTTTTTTTGCAATATATTTTGATAATTTCCATACACGATACATATGCCAGTAGTCATGGCCAGAGCTTTCTGACTTAAACAACTTCTCAAGGTATTTTTTAGTTTTAGTAATTATTTCTTCATTGGTCATACAACAATCATACACCAGATAGCTAACACCTCTCATTAAATATATGATTTGAGCTTCATACGAGCGATTTAACGCGACTTCTCAGATTTGACGCTGAACACTAGTTATAATGAAATCTACAGGCAACAATTCTTATTTCATCATCCGTAGCGTCATAGATAAATCGGTTCTTTTCATCAATCCGTCTGGACCATAGACCAGCATAATCTTCTTTTAGCGGTTCTGGTTTACCTAAACCCTCAAACGGCTCTCTGCACGCATCATTAATAAGCTTCGTGATTTTATTGATTGTTTTTCTGTCTTGTTTAAGCCAGAATTGGTAATCTTCCCAAGCCTGTGGTGTAAATACAACTTTTCGCATGAGACTAATCTTCTATAAGTTCATGCTCTTCTAATCTACCAGCCTTTAGCGACTCTATAGATTTACGCAAATGTTCTCTGTTAGCTTTAGTACTATTAAGGTAATCTGTTTCAACTTGAGAGTTAAATTGATTTAGAGACATGACAACTACCATTTGACCGTCATTTCGCGTAATTATTAATGTATCCTGGTCATCAATGACCTGGTCAAAGTAGTTTTTAGCATTTTTACGGAACTTGGAGATAGTTGTAACATTCATAGTACTTTATATTGTACTCTAGGAGATATTAGGCGTCAATAACTAAATGAATTATTAATTTGTTGGGGGTAAACAATTACAAAAAATAAGGTTAATTTTAAGGGTCAGGTTCTGAAAGTGTTTACACCCCATGTGTAACAGATATAAAACAACAGATTTTATAGCAAAAATTGATGATTCTGTGTTCGTGGAGGGCCACAGTACACTCTATCGCAACTGCCATTCAAGAGAGTAACCATTTATTTATAGCCGAGTTAGAACCTAATTAACTGTATTAACCGGGGCTTTGTTCAGTGCAGCTTTGATATTACCTACGAACATCTCTTGTTTTACTTGCCTAGCTTCGTCAGTAATAAAGGCTATAGCTGGCAATAGGATGCAATTCTTGTATTGCTTTAGTTTATCAAGCTCGTTCTCTGGCATCTCATCTGCGTGGTCTGATACAAATACGATGTCGCCTTTGGCTAGACGGTCAGCTAAAGCCTGAGTCTCAACAACTGGTGGCGGTACAGTACTAATAATAACGGCTCCTGCCTTAACCTTTGGCAGATTATCGCCGTTTAGCAATCCTGTAGTTTCGGGCGTTTCGGCTACATTTACTGATATGTAGTCACATGTGCTCATTAAAGTATCTAAGTCTTGATAAGTAAAAGGCACACTTTTCTTGTCTCTAGACCAATAGCTTACGTTAGCTCCAAAGCCAGCAGCTAACTCAGCTACTCTGCCCCCAATGCTGCCAAGCCCAATGACACCGAACTTGCTATCTTTTAATTCTCTGGCCTTCATACCAGCAAAGTCATAGTTTCCGCTCTTACCCCTATTTATGCCTTCCTCAAGGCTACGAATCTGATATAGGAGTATCGCTAAAGTAAACTCTGCAACTGCTTCGCTGCTGTAGCCAGCCAAGTTACATACTGGTATGTTCTTTGACTTAGCGTACTCTGTGTCGATAGTGCCATAAGCTGTAGCTAATACGCCGATGTAAGCAAGGTTAGGAGCTGCGTCTATAATGTCTTTTTGAGTGTCAACCTGAAAGCCGAGCAATAAACAGTCACATTCCTTGAGTTCGTCTTTTAGCTTAGGGTCGTCCCTAGTAATAAATACTTTACTCTCTACTAATTCATCCAGCTTATCCCAGTAGGACTTATCAAGGTCGGACTCTTTTATATTAACGAGAACGGCTTTTTTAAACATCATTGCCTCCTAATGCGTATTATCATATCAAATTTAGGGCTAAAGGAGCATTTTACTTGATTTATCAGGAATGTATTTACTAACTGGTATCAGCTTGTGTCTTTCTTTGTCTACTTCACGATATACATGGTCGTTATCTACTACCTCAATGGTGTTGATAATGCCAGCGTTTTCGGCGTAAATGGGCTCGTCGGGTTTTAATTTATCAATTTCAGCCCTGTCCATCATGTAAACCTTGCCGCTTAAGATGTTGGATGTCCCATCATTGAAATTGGCGATCACCACTACACTTCCGCCAACGGTAGATAATTTATACTTCTCGGCTTGACTGTATATGTAAGCATTTAGGGCTGCATAGTCGTTTCCCATGCCGCTTCCGTTATTCCTAAAAGATGGGTCAAATTCAAACTTTGCTATTTCCTTTATACCAATATCATCTTTTACCAGTCCTTCAGGACCATATATAAGAAATTCACCAAACTTTGTGTCAGTTACCCTTATACCGTTTTTTGTAACTTGAACAGAGAACAGCCTTGTATCTGGCGTATCGAGTTCGATGTCTTTTTTTGGTGTAGGTTGAGCTACCTTGATGGCACTTTGTAAGGCAGAATTTACATAGATAAGGCCCTTGCCGCCAGTAAAAGCATTAGCCATGTTGATGATCTGTTCACCCGATACTATTTTCTTGGTGTTTGGGTCAACTCCTCCAAATATAAACGTATTGTCAGGGTAGTTATTCTTTTGAGTTAAGTATTCGTCAACAGCTTTAGTCATCCACTCCTCAATCGAACTTCTAAAATCATTGATGTTCAAGATGATTAAGTCCGAGTAATTCAGCCTGTTCAGGAGAAAACTTGCAAATTTAGCATCCCCGGCACTGGCTACCGTAATAGTGTGGCTGTCTTTTAGGTTCTCTACCTTTTGCATATTATCGTGACATAGTTCTACTTTGCTGTCTTTCTCATAAGAAAGCCTGCTATCACCAGCCAGATAGACTTTGTCTGATAAATTAACCCCTATAATAACCGTCATAGACTTATAGCTTTAATGCAGAAATACCTAATATGCTGCCGAGTTCATTCTTGACTAGACTCTCTACGTTAATCTCGTCAGCTAATTTGATATTGAATGTTACATAGAAATTATTACGTTCGTCTTGGCCTCTCTCTATACCCTCAATAATATCCACTCCGGCTGCACTTACAGTAAAATTAAACATGCTATCGCCACCGGTACTTCTGCTGACCTTAGAGGTAATAAAGTGCTTATTTACCAAGTAGCTTAAAGCGTTATATAGGTCAGCCGCTGAGTCCTTGCACACAGCCAATAAATCTTTGGCAAGTGTAGTCTGGTCGCTCAACGTGATTTCATCAAAGCCGGAGAAGCTGAGCACCTCCATCGAGCCATATCCATTCTTGCGTTGCAAACTGTAAAAATACAGTAATACTTCACCAGCTATTTCTTTTATTGGTCTCATTACTTAATGATACTAGAATTAAGGTATATATGGATCAAATAACAACTGTTAAAGAGGCTCGCAAGTTACTTGGCAAGGATGCGGATTCAATGTCTGACCATGAGATTGCAGAAGTTATAGAGACCTTACATTTAATAGCTAAAGATTCACTCGACCAAGCAAAGCATAAATTCCTAATGCACAGGGATGCTTTAGCTTTGGCGAATCTGATTTACGATATTTACCAGGAGCAAAAGTGATAGAGTCCAACAATCTTAACGAACTTCTCGAACACATAAGCAAAGTTAAACCAATGTTTATAACCATTGACGGCAGGGACGGTGCTGGCAAAACATACCTTTCTAACGAATTACACAAAAAGTTAGGCGGCACACATTTAAATGAGGAGACATATAGGACTACGGACCTAGAGGGTAGCTTTGTGCCAAAAGAGCTTGATTTGATGCTTGATGTTGCTAGAAATGCTTCTAACCAACCGATTATATTCGATAGCGTGTTAATGCTCTGGCTCGTCGAAAAGTGTTGTCTAAAGCCTGACCTAACAATTTATGTTAAGAAGATGACACCAATGAGATTGTGGAGTGATGAGAGTGAACTGGATGATGGAATGACTAAAGAACAAGCTATTGAAACTGCAAACGGAATGGGTGCAGGTGTTTTTAGGAGACAAATGATTAACTATCATTTTGACTACTTGCCCCATAAAAACTCCGACGTAGCATATTTGCGAACGGAAGGAGATTTTGATTGAATGAATACGTTACCTGCCTCAGTTGAAGTCGTTACTCATCCAACAAATTTAAACTTTAAGACTGTAGTTGCACTCAAAGGCATAACTTGGGATGTCTATTTTTCCAATAACTTAATTAAGGCTACTTCAAGAACTGTTTTTCCCGCACCTGATGACCCTAGTGACAAAGCCTATGATAATATGCGTTATGTTTTACAGCCGATCGTCGGTCATATTAGGAATCTTGCCTATTTCTCTCTTGGCCTTGATGTAAAGTGGGGGTTTGAAGGTCATTTTGCAAATACTGGCTATAATCACTCGGACATGATATTTCCGTCTATTCACCAGCAACAGACCAATACTTTCGGTGACGAAAATGTAAAGCGGGCACAGAGAATAATAAATGACATTGGAAGTAGTCGCAGAAAAGGACTTAAAACGATGCTTAATTACTGGCGTAGGGCATACGAGCTAGATGAGCTAGGCTATAACTCCGAGTCATTCCTTGACCATTACAAGGTTATGGAGTGTTTGGCTGAGTTATGTACAGACTATAGTGCCGTACAGAAAATCTTAGACAGGTTCTGTCCATCTGGTCATGTGCAATCAACTCTTAAAAGGAAGTATCATTGCAAGACCACCAATGATGAAAAAAAGCTCAAGGGGCATATTAAATTCGTAGCCAAGGCCCTTAGTAGTTCGGGCAGGTCAGATAAGGTGAGCCGTGGTTTTTTCACGGCAATGTTGGACTGTGTATTCATTCGTCACAACTGGAATGTTGCTCACAAGTTAATTAGGCTAAACCCTTACGATAATTACGATGCCATAGGCCAGCATAGTGATGAGTTTGATTTAGTGCAAATAGAGAACTACTACATAAGTACAATAACTAAACTGTTGATTTTACTTTATGTAAAGCCTGGTATGTATAAGATAGACAACTCCCAGGGCATACCGATTGTCGTGCCAGCAGGTTCAATAATTACGAATTAGGATATTTAATCTGGTATTCGTTAACAAATTGTACTTTTACCGATAGCAAGAAATTGTCCTGACTTATTGTTGTGGCAGATGTAATAGCCTTGTTATAGCTATCGTCGGATTTCAGAACTTTGAGCCTTATCTATCTATTCACGTATTAATTGCAACCCAATTGTGATATAAAGGCTTGGTCCTGATTTACTCCTGCCTGCACCGAAGTTATAAGATCCTGCGCTGAATTTATAAGATTTTGATCTGCGGGGATCTTTTCTTGTTGGATAGCCTGAATTAATGCTTCTGTGTATGGAGCTTCAATTCCACCTTCGGTTGGGAGGGATTGTTCTGCTGACGCTAGTTCTTGCTGATCGGAGGAATACTGTTCTTGTGCAGATGTTAACGAAGCTTGATCTGATGTTAACGAAGCTTGATCTGTCGCAAGTTTTTGTTTGGCAGACTGGCATTGTTGTTGGGCTTGTTGTTGCTGTTTCTGTTGAGCCTGCGCTTCTAGGGCGGCAGCTTTCTGTTGGGTTAAGTCCGTTGACTTAGTAGTTTTCATAGAGGCTGGAGCACTTGATTGGCTACTGCTATCACTAGCATCAACTGATGAATGATTAATGATGGTATAAGTTACTGTTCCTATAATAGCAACGAGCAAACAAGGAAGAGCAATCTTAAGAATCTTCGATCGCTTCTTGTCGTAATGCATTTGCTTTAGCTCACGGGGACTAAAGAGCAGATTGTCACTTGATGAAGTCCTAGTATTTTTTGATGGCTTTGATTTAAACGATTTGCTTGAATGCCTTATTTTCATAATTATACTTTATCCTAGCCTTACGCATCGCCTATCTACTACTCTCATTGACTGGCCGGTTGGCAGTCTTGCAACTCCCCTATGAGGGCTTGAGCAGCACCCGCCACCGTAGGGTCATAAGCATTGCTCGCACTCTTCATACACGCTTGAGTCTGCTTAGCCTGGTTAGACGCCTGCTGAGCTTTATACAAATGCACGACAACAATGACGCTAACGATTATAGACAATGTAATCATCGTTACAGCAACGTTTCTTATGTGGGACGCCCGAGTTTCGTATTTATCAGCTAGAGGCATAGAGTCTTCAAGGTAGTCTTCACGAACGCTTCGAAGCTTACTGAGTGCTATACCACCGAGTATCCATGCGACGATCGGAATAATCAGTCCGATAATACTCCAATTAGAAAGTGTTTGCGCCTGCCGTAGCAGCTTCTTTACCTCTCTATCATCATATTTTATTGCGTCAATGCTTTCTTCGCTTACTTCTTCTCCTTTAGAATATAAAAAATCACTCTGTAAGAGTCCTAGCTCATCACGTGATATATTCTTTTCGCCAAGAGCAGCGGCACGATGGTATTGTGCAGCTTCCTCTCTAAGCTCTTTCAACTTATGCTCAATTTTAGACTTAGATGACCCACGCCAGCCACACACAAGGGCAAGAATAAAGGCAGTTGGAATTAGACCTATTGCTACAAAAACTATGATAACTATGATGGGGCTGAGTTGACTACGGCCGCTACTTGTAGCAAGGAGAGCAATAAATCCTACAAGTGACAACAGAAGCGGTATCAATACAGTTGCAAATTTGTGTTGATCGATAAACTTGTTATAGCGTTTAAGACGTTCTTTAGCCCTGCGATAGTCATCTCTTATTTCTTCTAGAGCATCATCCGAAGGCTGTACTTCACCTGATTTCAGCGAGATGTCTGTTGTTGGTCTGGCTTTAATACTGTTGATACGGTTGTGGTTTTGCTTGTCCATAGGTTCCTCTTTGTTGGATGGACTAGCGGCAAAATAAAAGCTCGCCGCCAGCGATAGCCGAAGCTACCCGATACCGTTTCCAGTATCGACCATTCCGAAAATTAGCCCTGACGACGAGCTTATATTTTCGGAATGGATTTTTTAACAACCATGCCATCAAGACGGTTTAGGTTGTATGAGAACAGTATACTACTTAATATTTAGTCTTAAACAACTGACTTACTGGCCTTCGCTGTGGTACTAAAACGATATTAACATCAGCTATGGTTTATACAGGGGTATAATAAGTAGTATGGCTAACAAATCTATCCCCCTCAAAGATAAACAGTTGGTTATTCAACGACTCGCCGAGGGCCAATCAACTAGACAGGCTATTCAGGGTACTAGTATAGCTAGTAACCAGACGGCCGCTAGGATAGCTAAGAGCTATTCACACGCAATAAGACAGTATCGCCAGGAATATCTGGATTTGATAGAGAGCAGTGGACTTGGGCTTGGCTCACGAGAAAATAGAGCAAAATTACTGGGAGATATGGTGTGGGCTACAAAGACTATGCACTGTCTCTTGCCGCCACACAGAGACCCATTTATGCCACTAGGACGAAGAGAAGCCTTTATTGAGGTAGAAGACTGGCCTACTCGACTAAAAGCCATACAATACATCGACAAACTTGCAGGGGTCAACACTGGCACATCACCAGTTCAGCTGAATGTGATGCAGCAACAGAGCAATTCGATGTAAATAACCGACTTCTAGGATCAGATAATCTAAGTCCTGTAAATGAATATGAATAAGCGTTTATATAAGCATCTCCATAGGGAGAGTGGGAGTAGGAGCTATTGGTTCTACTATCATCTCAAGCATGACGCTGATTTTCGTAAAGAGGCGGCCGAACTGGATAAAAAATTACTTATCACGCTGGCTGACGGGACGACGTATCGGCCGACAGGCGTTGAAGACTTCGACTCCCTGCAAGACCCAGACAAAGAAAAGAAGTTGGCTTTAATAGAGAAGTTTCAGATTAGATGGGAGATACCCTCGGATTACTATCTCCTTTACTATCTAATAAGGGGCAATCCTGAATACGTTCCTCCAGCTACTGAAAATAAGTTGGTTGCTTTGGTTTATAAGGATGATCGTAATATGTTCGAAGCACAAATATCTCCTTCAGCTTCAAAGGAGGATTTTAATTTACTATGGTTGATGCTCGAGAGTGAAAAAAAGCGACTCGGCATGGATTCATCGGAGAAGCCACGAAAGAATTTCGACCATCGTAAAACTGCAATGGCATATGAAATGTGGAAAATGCGTAGAGACAAAAAAACATGGACTGAAGTGGTCAAGGCGGTTGACTCTGAGCTTGGCCATCATTTTGAAGATATTTCGACAGCCAAAAAGTTCTTAAAAGCCAATGGCTACTTTATCTAATGGTAAATATAGGCGCCCATTCCTACCACTGATTTTTATGCTCTGATGGTTAATAATCAAACTAGATTATTAAAACAAGGAGTATGGATATGGAAATTACAGAAACTTTCGTGTCAGATCTTGGCCTTGCTTCTTGCCTTATAACTTTGGGATACAAAATAGAAAAGACAAAAAGAGACACGAGAGGCCGAGTCTCCTTTATATTTACTAGCACTGTTTCCCTCGAAAATGACATTAATGCTTATTGGTCTGATGATCTGAAAGTTTACCCTCGCTTATATTTTGATAATACGAAGCTGCTCAAGAATCGGATTTATAACGGGTAGACGTAATGAAGTTATTGAATTCTGACATAAAACAATTTCAGGCTCTCTACATCAAACACTTTGACCAAGTGTTGAGCGATGATGAGGCACGAGCAGAGCTTGCTTTACTAGTTCGACAGATGGAAATAGTTTACCAACCAATAACCGTAGCTCAGTTTGAAACTTATATAGCTAAATATGTAAATGAAGATGTTAACTATGATAACGCAAGAACATAGTAACGAGGAGTATAGTTTTGCTAAAAAGTGGTCACCAGCTATTGCTGCTCATGGGCATACAGCCATACCCAATCTGCTATTAAGACGATACTTAGACATGGGTATCACTAGCCCTGAATTACGCATGATAATTGCCCTTGAAACCTATCGTTGGGACGATAAGGAGCCATTTCCTAGTGTAAAGTCACTATCTAAGCTAACCGGTGTTAGCTCACGTCAGGGACGATTAATACTCACAAGCTTACACAATAAAGGGCTAATAATTCGCACCGAACATGTAGGCGGCACTAACACTTATAACTACGACCGACTTATTTACAAGTTGGATCAACTGGCAACTTCCAGCCTACCCCTAGGAAGAAAAGAACCTCCCTCCCAGGAAGAAACTAGGTTGGAACGTAGGATGAAAACCTCCTCCAAAGAAGACGCATCTCAACAAGACACAAAATTAAAACCCAATATTAATACAGGGTTAGAAAATGCTTGGGAAATAGCAAAACAAAGGTATGCAAAATGACTTACCTTAATGACCCTTAGTTTTTATGTGTTCATGAGATAAGGCAAAGCCCTGTTTACTCAGTGGCCTTTGCTCTTAATGGCAAGACATTAAGTTAAAGGAGATTTATATGAAAACACCAGCACAGCAAGAGTTCTTGGAGAAGATGATAGTAGAACTATCTGTATATTATTCTAGGATACGTTCAGAACAAATTAGAAGAGGATTAGCACGAAAAAAAGCATGCGCTAAATCCAATAAGAGTCTATAATAGTAACTGTTCACACTAACCATAAACACGCAGATAGTGTTTTTAATTCCCGACCTATAAGGGCGGCTTGGTATCAGGAAGTAGCTATCTGCTATGGAATGTGTGAACAACCGAGTCGCCCTTTAGTTTAAGGAGTTAAAATGAAAGAACCCGGACTTAAATATATTGCCTACCTACGCAAATCCGAGGAGCGTAAGGAACGTCAAATACTCTCAATAGAGTCACAAAAGGAGAATATCAAAAAGACATTCCCTGACCTTAAAATCATTGATTGGGTCGAGGAGAAGCACAGTGCTTTTATTCCATATAACAGGCCGGTCTTTGATGATGTAATTAAGCGTATACACGCTAAGGAAGCTGATGGCATAGTAGCTTGGTATCCTAACCGACTGTCACGCAACGAGGTTGACGCTGCGACTATTACTTACGATGTACGGCGTGGCATTATTAAAGACCTAAAATTCTGTAACTACCACTTTGATAACTCACCATCGGGCATTTGGTTTTTACAAATGCTGCTATCTACTGGTCAATTAGAAAGTGCCACCAAAGCAGTAGACGTTAGTAGGGGCATGGCTACCAAAGCTGGGAATGGCGAGAAGCCGGGTCAAGTACCACAAGGCTACATTAAAGTACCTGTTCTTAATGATGACGGTAAGCCAATAATGAACAAGTTTGATCGTGTCGTTACCATAACTGCTGATGACCCTGAACGCTACGACATGGTTAAACGAATGTGGAAAATGTTCTTATACGAGAACTACTCACCAGGTCAGATTCGTAAAATCGCAAATAAGGACTGGGGCTATATGCTGAGAGAAACCCCAAAAACGGGCGGTAAGCCTATTGGCACAAGTACTATTTATCGTATCTTTACTAACCCATTCTATGCAGGTTATATGCGACATAAAGGCGAGCTAATTGAGGGCAATCATAATCGCATGATTACTATGGAGGAGTTCGATTATGCTCAGAAGCTGTTGGGTGCTAAGGGCAAACCACGCAAAACAAAGCACGACTTTGCTTATGGCAGCATGATTAGGTGTGGTGTTTGCGACTGCCAAATAGTTGCTAAAGCTACTACTAAGCTACTTAAAAGTACTAATGAGATAACTACTTACATTCACTACTATTGCAGTCGTAAGAGCGAGAAACGTCCATGCAACCAGAACATTTATACTACCCTCAAGCGTGTTGAGGCTGATATAGATGTCGAGTTAGCTAAGTATACAATTCACCCTGATTTTAGAGATATGGCACTAAAGATACTGCGCCGTAATAACAAGAGTGAAGTTGCCGACAGGACGAGCATTTATGAGTCTCAACAGAAACTACGCAAGCGTATACAAAAACAGTTAGATCGTCTAACGGATAGCCTAACAAGAGGCGTAGTTGAGGAGGATGACTACATTCGCCAGCGTGACAACCTTAAGCAGCAGTTACTCAGCACTGACGGTAGTTTACGGCAAACTGAGAGACGAGCCGAGGATTGGATGGAGCTAACCGAACGAGCCTTTAACTTCGCTGCTTACGCCCGAATTCACTTTGCTGAGGCAACAGATAGCAAGATTAAGCGAGACATCCTACAAACTTTAGGTGTGAACTTCTTCTTAACAGACAATAAATTAACGCTAACCCCTAAGAACTGGCTTGTACCCATAGAAAGGGACTATCCTGCCCTCGAAAAAGCCTACCTCAAGGTACGAACTGATAAAAAAGCCACCGCTAAGGAGTTAGAAGTGGCTATGGAGTCTATTTTTGAATCTTGGAGGGCCCAGTGGGACTCGAACCCACGACACCCTGCTTAAAAGGCAGGTGCTCTAACCGGCTGAGCTATGGGCCCACAATGGCTGGTTAGCCGGTAAATTAACTCCTTACATTATCCTTACTTATAGATAAAAGTCAATCTTGTTACTTCTTAACACACAGGCTATTTAGCCTTGCTGTGTTTCTCTTTTTTACTACCTGTTTTAGGCCTTTGCAGCCAGAGGACCAATAAACAAATTAGAGAGCTTATACCTATAATCAGATCTTCAGAACGTTGGAGTTGACCCCATAGTTTTGTTTGTAAAATACTGTTACTAATTGAATCATGGAGAAGCGGCGTTAATAGAAGACAAATTAGTAAAGAAGCACCAATTGAAGGCAGCAAATTTAGTATTAACTTACCTTTTCCGTGAATAGTTTTAATCATAAAGATTGCGGTTAAGACTACAGGCAGGAACAAAAGTGTGAGCTTAATTAGAGTATCGCCCGTGTCTACTCCTTTTGGAACATGGGCTGAAAATAAAGATACAAACTGCTTAGCATCGGGTGCAACGAATTGGACAAGTACATTGCCTAGACAAATACTTAAGTAGACTAGTGCAGCGTTAATTTTGAAAAACATCAATACCACAATGGGTATTAGGATAATGGCTGCTAAAGTTATTGTTGCAGAGTTAGCGTTCATTAAAACTAACTATAGCATGAGCGTAATACTAGGTCTTTTTTAGGCACCGATCTTGTCTTTTCGCCGACGGGCCCTAGCTGTAATTTCAGCGTAGTCTATAACTTTACTAGCTACGTCACGCCCAGTGACTTTTTCTATACCAAAGCCTGGGCTAGCATTAACTTCTAAGACTAGAGGGCCACGGTCACTACGCATCATATCGACACCACAGACAGACAAACCAACCGCTTTAGCTGCTTTTTGGGCAGTCCGACGTTCTTCTAGAGTTAAACGTACTGGTATGCCTTCGCCGCCCTGATGGAGATTTGACCTAAAATCATCATCTAGGCTTTGACGTACCATACTGGCAACTACTTTGCCGTTAACAACAAATGCTCTGATATCTACGCCGGCGCTTTCAGCTATAAATTCCTGGACAATGAAACTCACACCTTCAACGTAGAAGGCCTGCATCACAGCTTTGGCTGCCTTACGGGTTTCAGCTAGAACCACGCCATTACCGTGAGTGCCTCGGGCGACCTTAATAATTACCGGTGCACCGCCGACTTGCTCTAATACGTCATCAAGATCAGCTGCTTCTCGGGCAACGACAGTCTTAGGGATACCAACTTTAGCTTTAGCTAGTAGCTGCATACTGCGAAGCTTATCGCGTGACCTAACTATTGATATTGAGTTTATAACGGTTGGAACGTTTTGCATTTCAAATTGTCTAACTACGGCACTGCCGTACCTGGTTAGACTTGATGCAATACGAGGTATAACAACATCAACGTTTTGTATCTCCTCACCCTTGTACCTAACAACTGGGTTGCCAGCTTCAGCGGTGATGTAGCACTTAGCATAGTTAAGAATTCGAACTTTGTGGCCACGATCTTCAGCAATATTTTTGAGCCGCTTTGTCGAGTAGTTGGCTGGGCCTTTGGATAAAATAACTATGTTCATGACTAACCCTTTACGACTCTCTGTGATACATCAACAACGAAATTGTCGCTCAGCAAGCTTCGACCAAGTAAGATCGGGTAAGGCTTTGACGAGCGGTCAGATAGAGTGAAGTTAGTTCTTACTGACTTACCTTTAATTTTTATAAGCAACTTAATCTTGTAGCGTGATTCTTTGGCTCCAAAAGAGTTAGCTACCCGAGTTACTTTATAGTCTTTTGCAATAGTAAACACCTTTCCAGAATATAACGGACTACTAGGACCAAAAAATACAATTTGCAGTCCTTCTCCTGTTTCTTGGACTTGGCTTACCCAAATTGAACTAGTATCGGCGCCAGTATCTACTTTAGCTAGAACTGAATTAACACCAATACTAACAATATCGATCTTCTCATCGCTGCCAACTGTAATCAGTATATTATCCATCACTTAAACCACTTCTATATTATCTTGTACATCCTGGGCAACTTTTAATACATAATTGTACAATTTATTAGTATTTTTGTCAATGATTCCTCTGTTGAAATAAATGACAGTTAAGCGGCCACCTGGCTTTATTGTCAAGCCTTTCGTTACGAAGTTTTGCACGATAAATTCATTGTTGCTCAGGTTCTTTAGTTTAACCTGACCATTTAGCCATTTTAACTGCTTATCGACTAAGCTATAGGTGCCGCTTTTTAGTGAGTTTTCTACTTTCGTAGCGCCTGGTTTTATGGAATGGAGCACTAATATACCGCCTTCAGATTCGAAGTTAACGGTTTCATCTGTAATCTGATAGTTATAACCACCCAATTCAAGAATATGTAGCAGATAAAAAGGCACATGTCCTTCCCTGTAAAGTGCGCTTAGTAGAGGTGTTAAACCGGTTAGGCGAGGATTAACTTCAAGTGTGTAGAGATTACCAGATTGACTTAGTAGAAAATCAACGCCAAATACACCTTTATATCCATCATTTTGTAGGTGCTGGCCGATGATTTCAGCGGACTTTTGGGTTTCCTTGTGTAAATTAGTGTTTTGATCTGACTTTAATATTGTGGCGCCACAGAATTTATCGCCGCTTAAACTAGGATTACAGAGAACATCATGTTTAATGATCTGGCGCTGTAGTGGCCCTAAGAAAACCTTATTATTTGTTACGCAGCCCTGGACACTAAATTCAACTGCATCTTCAATAAATTCAGAGATTACCACTTGTCTGTCTGTTTCTTGTTGCGCTAGAGCTGTTATGGCCTTATTGTAGTCACTAGATGAGACAATAACAAATGAGCCCTTACTGCCGCTCATTTTTTCGTCCTGTAGGATAAATTTGCCCCATTTATCCTTAAAGTAGCTATATGAGGCTTTTACAAGTTTTAGATCAGATATATTACTTATTTCAAATTCAGGGAAAGTTAACTCACTTTTAAGCTTATCTCTAAATTGAACCTTATTCTCATAAGCTTTAGCTATATGAGAGCTAGACATTAGAAACCTAAAAGAAGACAGACTATCTGGTACATGGACTGGTTTGTATGTTAAGAGGTCATAACCTGTCAGTTTGGTTTTTAGTAAGTCTTCAAATTCTTTGGTTTTTAGTAAGCTAGTAGTGTTAAACTTATCTAATTTACTGGTGACTTTGCCAGAGTCAACATTAAAAAGACCTGGTAAGCCTTGGCTGTCAGCGCTGTCCCAATCATATAAACTGGCTATTTTATAGTTTGGTAGCCAATTTTCAGGACCAAGACGGTTCCAAGGTACTAGGGCAAGTCCTGCAATTTTAAGTGAGTTATCAAATACAACTTTCATATTCAAACGATACTAACACATAAAGACTAAGGCAAATCGCGATCAATTAAATATGGATGTGTGTCTGGCCTGAATCATGTACACGTGTATAGACTAAATAAATAACAACCACAACGATTAGCAAAACCGCGATTAATAGGGTTATAAATCCGTTCTGGTTATTGATTCTTTTTTTCATTCGTTTACATTATTACGCTTATATTTAATTGTACCAAATATTTAACAGACTGTGTTGATATTCCAATGTTAATATGTCTTAACTATATTATGGCAGAAATTATGAATTTAAACGAACTCGAACCAGTCATTGAGACTACAGATGCGCTAACAGGGCTTGCTAATAGGTATGTCCTAGAACGTGACATGATGGATCATATAGACCGTGGTAACGACTTTTCTCTTATCATTTGCGACATCGACAAGCTAAAACAGTATAACGACACAAAAGGGCATCAGGCTGGTGATGTGCTCATAGTAGATACGAGCCAAATACTAGTTGATGAAATAAGAACTCAAGAAAACATGATGACCAGCAGGCCTCCCTTAGATAAGGTAGTCATGGGTAGAAACGTTTATCGTCTTAATGACAAAACTGGCGATGAGTTTGTTGTAATAGTAGGTGGAGTCAGAGATCAAGAAGCCTTAGACAAAATCATGAACCGACTTAATGACAGATTAATAGGTCCTGACCCGAGTAGAAGTATATATGTGTCTATGGGTGGAAGGCCTTACAAAAGGGGTGAACCAATTGGCAATTTAATTAACGATGCAGATCGAAGAATGTATAAGCATAAACGTGCTCGACAAGCATACGAAGAAAAATATGAAAAATATTTAGCTGATAAAAAATATCGGCAAGAATTGAAAGCTTTACCGGCTCGTAAATTTTGGCCGCACATAGGTGGGGTCGCACTTAAGCGTCTTACTGACAGGTACTCTGGCGTCAAGGGTAGAGATTAGATGTTCTACCATATATGCTTTTTACCGTCATCGTCTGAGAACTGCTTAAGTAAGTCCTGCTGATTTTTTGTTAACTTAGTTGGTGTATCCACTACTATTGTGACTATATGTGGTCCGCGACTACTGCCTTTAATATGCGGGACGCCGTGATTAGATAGTTTAAAATCTTTACCAGATTGAGTACCAGCTGGTATCTTCATAGTAACTGAACCATCAACAGTATTGACTTCGAGTTCAGTACCTAAAGCAGCTTCAACCATATCAACGTGCTCTTCGCTCAAGATAATGTCTCCTTCTCGGGTAAATTGCTTGTGTGATTTAACACGTATATTGATATAAAGATCACCTTTAGGGCCATTGGCTATAGCCTGTCCATGTTCTCGTAAACGTATAGTTGCACCATCGTCAACGCCTGCAGGTATTTTTAGTTTTATAGTCTGGCGCTTACTTTGTGTTCCTTTACCGTGACAGACGCTGCAGACTTTTTCTGGAATTTTGCCTGTGCCTGCACATTTAGGGCAGACAGCTGCCTGCTGGATGTTACCAAATATAGTTCTAGTTACAGAAACAACCTGACCACTACCACCGCATTGATCACATGTTTTAAGTTCATAGCCCGGCTCAACAGTACTACCTTTACAGTGCTCGCAAGCGTCATCAAGCGCTAAAGACATGTCCACTTCAGTACCAAAAACAGCTTGCTCAAAGTTTATCTCAACACCTGATTCAACGTCTCGGCCTCTTGTTTGCCTAGTATGGCCTTGAGGTCCTCCACCACCAAAGAAACTGCTGAATATATCGCCAAGTCCTAAATCACCAAAATCAAAGTTAACGTTCTGTCCGCCGAAGCCGCCAGCATACGGATTGCCTGAAGCACCGCCGACACCTTCGTGTCCAAATTGGTCATAGCGTTTTCTCTTCTCCGTATCTTTAAGGACTTCGTAAGCCTCATTGATTTCTTTAAACTTCTCCTCGTCGCCACCTCTATCAGGGTGATGTTCGACAGCGGCACGCCTAAATGCTTTCTTTAGTTCATCAGGAGAGGCGCTTTTACTAACGCCTAAGATGTCATAGTAGTCGCGCTTAGCCATTCACTCCCCTGTCCTTATTTAACTTAATCAAATATATATTTTAGCAGGCAAAGAAATTTCTGCTGCTTCTTGATGGTTTGGTAATTGTACAAAGTCAAAATTTCGACCGGTAAATTCAGATACAGCTTGGCTAATTTTAGCCACTTCGTCAGAGTAAGCACCAAATATTACTTTTGCCTTACCAATTAACTCAACAGTTTTAACCATTTTTTGAGCTAGAAGGAAGTCGCAAATTGATTCTGCCTCTTCCGGGCTGTTACAGGTTAAAAAGTATTCTGGCCGGCTACTATGTAACATTCTTAGTCTTTCTTGTCGTCGACGACTTCGCCTTCAATTGTTCCATCTTTAGTATCAGCTTCTTTATCGTCTTTAGAAGACTCGCCAGCTGGTGCTTCAGTGCTCTCTTCCGAACCACTTTGCTCGTACATCTTTGCGCCGATTGGCATAAGCTTATCGTTAAGTTCTTTAGTGGCTTTTTCTAGATCATCTTTAGTAGCCTTTTCATCGGCAACAACCTTTTTAGCCGTTTCAACTGCTTCATCTAAAGTCTTTTCATCATCTTCACTGATCTTGTTGGCGTAGTCTTTCTTAAGCTTCTCAGCCTGGTACACAGCGCCGTCTAATAGATTGTGCGCTTCAACTAAATCTTTTTTGGTTTTGTCTTCTTCAGCATGAGACTCAGCTTCTTTAGCCATGCGCTCAACTTCAGTTTTATCTAGATTGCCTGAGCCACTGATTGTAATGCTCTGCTCTTTGCCTGTTCCCTTGTCTTTAGCAGTTACGTTTAGAATACCGTTAGCGTCAATATTGAAGATTACCTCAATTTGAGGGATACCGCGTGGAGCTGGTGGAATACCATCAAGGATAAAGCGGCCTAATGACTTATTGCCTTCAACCATTTCTCTTTCACCTTGGGCAACATGAATTTCTACCTGTGGCTGATTGTCGGCGGCGGTAGAGAAAACTTCACTCTTGCTTGTAGGGATAGTGGTATTACGATCAATAAGCTTAGTCATAACACCGCCCATAGTTTCAATACCAAGGCTTAGTGGAGTTACGTCTAGAAGTAAAACATCTTTAACATCACCCTGTAAAACACCGCCCTGGATTGCCGCACCAATGGCAACTACTTCATCAGGGTTAACACCTTTCATTGGGTCTTTACTAAAGATTTGCTTAACCTTTTCTTGAACGGCTGGCATTCTTGTCATACCGCCAACTAGTACAATTGCATCAATGTCACTAGCCTTTAAATCAGCGTCTTTGAGAGCTTTTTCGCAAGGATCAGCTGTCTTATCTACAAGGTCAGCAACTAGGCTTTCTAGCTTAGCTCTCGTTAGCTTATGCTCAAAGTGTTTAGGACCATCTGCGTCAGCTGTTAGGAAGGGCAGGTTAACATCTACTTCCTGAGCAGTAGAAAGCTCAATCTTGGCCTTTTCAGCTTCGTCACGAAGACGTTGCATTGCAGCATTGTCGCCAGTTATGTCGATTCCGTGTTCTTTCTTAAACTCATCTGCAAAGTAATTAACTAGTACTCGGTCAAAGTCAGCACCACCTAAGTGCGTATCACCGTTAGTAGACTTGACTTCAAAAACTCCATCACCAAGTTCAAGGATTGATACGTCAAACGTACCGCCACCAAGGTCGTATACAGCAATTTTCTCGTCTTTTTTATCACCCTTGTCCAGTCCGTAAGCTAAAGCAGCTGCGGTTGGTTCGTTAATAATGCGCTTAACTTCAAGGCCAGCAATTTTACCAGCATCTTTGGTGGCTTGGCGTTGAGAATCGTCAAAATATGCAGGAACGGTAATTACAGCTTCTGTTACTTTATCCCCAAGAAAACTTTCGGCATCAGCTTTAAGTTTGCTAAGGATCATAGCGCTAACTTCTTCAGGACTATAGTCTTTGCCGTCCATCTTAACTTTTACGCCATTACCACTCTTAACTATTTCATAGCCCATGAGCTTAATGTCTCTTTGAACTTCTTTATCGTTAAAGTTACGACCGATTAAACGCTTAACTTCGTAAACAGTATTTTTGGGATTGGTTACTTGTTGTCTACGAGCAACTTGTCCAACTAAACGCTCACCATTTTTGTTAACAGCTACAACACTTGGTGTAGTCCTATTACCCTCAGAGTTAGTAATAATCTCAGGTTTGCCTGATTGCATAGCAGCCATAGCAGAGTTAGTTGTACCAAGGTCAATACCGATGATCTTACTCATATGATTCTAGCCTTTCTTATCTTAGTTATTTAGCAGTCAAATAATTGTAATGCTAGTGTAGCTAATTGGCACTCCCGTGTCAAGAGTGCTAGGTGTTGTATTTAAAGCATCTTTACTTTAACTATTGCGTGCCTAATTACTTCTCCGTTAACAGTGTAGCCTGACTGAAGTTCTTCGCTGACTACTTCCTTCGTTCCTTCGCCTTCTTCCATTGCGACAGCTTCGTGATAAGTTGGATCAAAAGGTTCATCTACTGTTTTAATCTTCTGAACTCCTAGACTTTCTAAAGACTTTTCAAATTGCTTAACAACTGCTTTGACGCCCTTAACGTAATCATTGTTCTCAAGGTCTTTAGGTACGTGCTTAAGCGACCGGTCAAGATTATCTATGACTGGCAGTAAATCTTTTACTACATTAGTCTTAACAATATTCCTAAGGCCCGCTATTTCTTCCTCGTGTCTACGGCGTAGATTAAGAGAGTCTGCCCGTTCACGCTGCAATGATTGAGTCAAACTTTCTATTTCAGATACAAGTTCGGATATTGCTTCCTCGTTTGTGTCATCCTGAGTATCAGTCTTTGTGGTCTTTTTGGCCATGAATTACACTACCCCTATATATTAAATTCTGGTTTTAATTGAATACAGGCAGTGTATGTAAGTTGCCGAAGAAGAGCGGTCTCAACGTGATGCTTGTGTGTATCCCCCTCATTATAGGTGACTTCGTCTGTGCCTGAGTCTGATGCCAACTGAGCGCCTTGCGAGTCGCCCTCAGTGCCATCAGACGCCATAATTTCTTGCTGCGATAGCCGCCCTTGAGTGCCAGTTGATCGATTTAGTAGTGCATCAATGGCTGCTGGGTCTAACTCTCTAGAATTCATATTGGATTGCACTCCTTCGTTGCCTGTGTCTTGTTTTATTTCATTACTACTCATATAGAACCTCCTCAAGCTCTTTACCGGCCCTAGCTACTAGGCTCATTACATCCCTATAGCTTTGTCTTGTTGGTCCAAGAGTACCGATGTAACTACGATCACTGAACGGACTGCGGAAACGGCTAATAATCAGAGTGCAGCCTGCTGCGCGACCAATCGGGTTTTCTTGTCCTATATACACGCTTAGGGGTTCGTTTGGTGCGGCTTCTCTAAGCCATGGCTCCAAGTTATCCAGTAGACGTGCTACTTGTTGAACTTGAATACCGTTAATAAATTCTGGCTGTCCGAATAAGTTCGACAATCCACTCATATAGAGTTGGGAACCTATAGTTGCCATGCCTAAATTGTGCGTCAGTTCAACAATCGTGTCTACGGCATTTCTAATCATGCGCTCCGGAGCTCCAGCGTGTTGCACTCTGGCACTCAGGGCCTTTTCTGCGCGTCTGTCTGCTAGACTGTTATCTTTAGTTTCCCCGGCAAGCTCGTTGACATAATGTCTATAACCTTTGTCAGTTGGTATACGCCCAGCACTAGTATGGGGTTGTCTAATAAGATCTAAACGTTCTAGTTCAGCCATTTCTGCCCTGACAGTTGCTGAGCTAACGTTGAATAATTTTGCCAGCAATGTACTGCCAACGGGACTGGCAACTTCTGCATACTGCTCAACTATGGCATCTAATATTTTTTTCTGCCTTTCGGTCATCATCCTAACAGCTTACATTTTTAGCACTCCATAGTCAAGAGTGCCAAAGGTTGCGCTAGGATCCTTCTATTGTGTATTTGAATACTTAAAAGCAGCTTACATTTAATAAAAAGGTGTTGTTATTTATGCTTTTACGTGTACACTTCAATTTAAGGAAATGCTATGGTTGATCCAGAACTAAAAAAGAACAAGGAATTAATTGAAGAAATAGATATTGCTTTAGGCGGCCTAGAGGCAAAAGTAGTGCCTTTAGAACCCCTGCCTACGTCCGAGCCCGAAACTGTAAAAACATCAGATATATACGACAATATAGGTTATTGGACCAATGGGAAACTAGATCTAGATAACAATTGGGCAAGCTATAGTTTTTGGAAGAGGCGATTTCATTAAGAACTAGCCTGCTCTAAGTAGTCTTTTATGTCTTTATCTAGTTCTTGAGCGATACTTATGGCTTTTATCTCATCAGGATTAACGTGTTTTTCGTTGGTCACAATCTGGTCGACTGTGTTTGCGGCCGTATCCAGATCATCGTTTATGACGGCAATGTAATAGTCAGTATTCAGTAACTGCTCTAGCTCAATTAGGCCGGTCTCTAGCCTAACTTTGTGATCTTCTACATCAACAACGTCACCGTATCTACGGCTTAATCTTTCTTGCCAAACTTTGAAACTTGGCGGTAATAGAAATATAGCCATTACGTTTGGGTCTATCGACTTATATTCAGCAACACCCTGTACTTCTATATCGGTCATGGCAATTTTACCTTCGTTATGGGCTGCTTGAATTTCGGCAACGCTGGTGCCGTAAAGGTTACCGCTGTATACCTTGGCTTCAATAAACGCTTTTTCGTCGATCATTTTTTTAGCGGTATCTTTGTTTATAAAGTGGTAGTCATCACCATCTACTTCAGGTATGCCGTGATTAATTCGAGGAGGCCTGGTGGTATGCGAAACAATGTGATGATACTTGCCAGTTTTAAGTAATACTTCCTTAAGAGAATCTTTGCCAGCTCCAGTCGGTCCAACCAAAAACAAGACTTTAGAGGACTTTATAATGTCGATTGCAGACTCAGCTGGTGTATAGCTAGCTAGTTTGGACTGGAGTGAGGAATCCATAATGGATATAAGTATAGCAAAGGTTATGCGGGAGCCGTTAATCACGCTTTAACATAACGGTAAAGGCTTCGGCGGGAATATCGACTTTGCCAAAACGTTTGAGGCGCTTTTTACCTTTTGCCTGCTTAGCTAAAACTTTCTTTTTTCTGCTAACGTCACCACCGTATAAGCCAGATGTTACATCTTTTCTATAGGCACTGATATCTTCCCTAGCTATAAACTTGCCACCAATTGCAGCTTGAAGTGCAACCTGGAAATTTTGCCGAGGAATAATATCTTTTAGCTTCTCAACCACTTGTCTTCCTAAAGCCTGTGATTCGCTTCTATGAACCATGACGCTGAGTGCACCGACTATTTCGCCGCTAACATAGAAATCCAGCCTGACTAGATCCTGGGCTCTGTAGTCTTTTAACTCATAGTTAAATGATCCGTAACCACTTGTTAGACTTTTAAGCTGATCGTAGAAGTCTGTTAGTAGGTTGGCTAGTGGTGCTTCAAAGTTAATTAGTGCCTGATCCTCAACGTAGCTTATGTTCTTCTGAAGTCCGCGCTTTGAACTAATGAGTTGTATAACTGGTCCAATGTAATCGCTGGGGGCAACAACTTCACCGCTTATCCATGGCTCTTTTATTTCTCTTATCTGGGCAGGATCGGGTAAATCACTAGCACTTTTAATGTCTAGCTCATCACCATTTAGCATCATGACTTTGTAATCGGTCGAAGGATTGGTTACAACCAGGCTTAGGTTATATTCACGCTCTAACCTTTCCCTAACAATGTCCATATGAAGTAACCCAAGAAAGCCAATCCTTACGCCAAAACCAAGTACTTGTGAATTCTCAGGTTCAAACTGAAGAGCCGAGTCACTTAAGCTTAACTTCTCAATTGCATCTTTTAGATCCTGGTACTGCTGATTGCTTTCTGGGAAAAAGCCGGCATAAACAAAAGGCTGAACATCTCTGTATCCTGGCAAGGGCTGGGTAGCTGGATTGGAAGACAAAGTAACAGTGTCGCCTACTTTAGCTTCGCGGGTCGACTTTAGGTTTGTGACTATATAGCCTATTTCCCCTTCGTTCAAGCTACCGAGTGGACTCATTTCTGGCTTCAAACAACCGACCTCTAAGGCTAAACCGTTAACGTCAGTTGCCATAACTCTAAGACTGGCGTTTTTATTAATAGATCCGTCAAACACTCTTAAGTAAAGAATGACGCCGCGGTAGTCATCATAATAACTATCAAATATTAAAGCTCTGGTTTCGGGAGCAGTCGATGGCTTAGGCGATGGTAACGTATCGGCGATCGCATCAAGCACTTTATCTACGCCCTGTCCTGTCTTAGCCGATATGTGAATTATGTCTTCTGGTTTGCAACCAAGTAAGCTAACTATTTCGGCGCTGACCTTATCAACATCTGCCGCTGGTAAATCAATTTTATTTAAAATTGGAACGATGGTTAGATCGGCTTGCATAGCTAGGTAAACGTTTGCAATGGTCTGAGCCTGAATACCTTGAGTAGCATCTACTACTAAAAGTGCGCCTTCGCAGGCCTCCAGGCTTCTTGAGACTTCATAGCTAAAGTCTACATGCCCAGGCGTATCGATCAGATTAAACTCATAGTCTTTATACATCATCCTGACTGGAGCAAGCTTAATAGTAATGCCCTTTTCCCGTTCAAGGTCCATCTTGTCTAGCATCTGAGCTTTCATGTCTCTTTTGTTAACCGTGCCGGTTAGTTCAAGTAGACGGTCCGCTAACGTCGATTTACCATGATCAATGTGAGCAATGATACAAAAATTTCTAATTCGGTCTAGTTCCATGTCTTGGTTATTATAACAGAGGTGACAGTCATACGCCTTTAAGTTATGGATTATTTTAAATAATACTACCTAATTATATTTGTAAATAAACTCTATTGTATTGCAAATGGAAACCGAAGAGTTTTATAAGTCGGTCAAAGATTTAAGCTTCCTACATGAGCTTTATAATATTTCACCTCACATGGCTACGAGGCGTGAGGGATTCGACGAGCTGCAATTAGAAGATATTTAGAAGATATTATGCAGACTGGCTATCAAATCCTTTCAGACGATATTCAAGCGCGCCTACATACTTTCACACCCAACCCTGGTTTGGGACTGAGAAAATGATACAAATGGACATTATTTGTCTTACAAAAGGCATGCCCCATTATCTGACAAAGCCTAGCCAGCCAACTCAGCAATTATACATTGACACTTATGCTTATATTGCTTAACATTTAACTAGCGTGTAGCGTGTAGCGTGTAGCGTGTAGCGTGTAGCGTGTAGCGTGTAGCGTGTAGCGTGTAGCGTGTAGCGTGTAGCGTGTAGCGTGTAGCGTGTAATGTGTAATGTGTAGTGTCTAATATGTAAATGGAATAGTTACAGTTATCCTTATATATAATTAGTAATTAGGTCTTGGCATTTATATGTTTATAACTTAAGTTAGGGATTATGGATAAGAATTACCTCGAAAGATTACTTAAAAAAGAAATGTCTCGAAAAGAGTTCATGAAGTTCTCGGCTCTTATGTTCATATCTATTTTCGGTTTTGCTGGTGTCATAACTGAATTATTAACACACGCGGCAGAGCCTGAAGCATCACAGGAAGCAGAAAGTGGCAGTCTTTCCGGAAGCGCAAAGATAGTAACAGATACTTTAGCCAGTGGAGGTGAGGCCGTTCAATTCGGTACGTATAGTAGTGGTGGAGGAGCTACGTACTTTCCAGCGACTGACCCGTTTAATGCGCCGATTGTTGCTAACCCTGTGATTGATCCGAATAATGCGAGTTACATCTCGCAGATCGCTGCGAGTTCCAGTACGTCGGGAGCGGGGTTTTACGACAACGACGAGGGCTTGCCGGTCTACTACGCAAAGTCGACGGACCCGGTGGTTTCGTGCACTCCGACGAACGGCAAGCCGACGATCCAGTTTCACATTCCTGTGGGTGCGACGCCTGAGCAGGGTGGTCCAGACGCGCACATGATAATCATCGAACCGGTTGGTGTGAACCCGACTTATCCGGGCGATGTCGTCGAGACCGAGATGTACCAGACCACGACGTACACGGGGGGCTCAACGGTCCCTGCGGCTCAAGCAGTTCAGTTCAACGCGTCGACATCGAACGGCAGCAGCGTGAACGACGTGCATAATACGGGGTCGAGCTGCGTTTCGGCGGGGTTCTCTGCCTTCGCCGGCATCTTGATGGAGTCAGAGTTCATCGCCGGGGTCATCCCGCACGCGCTGGCGTGCGTAGCGTCGTGGGATTCCTCGGTCGTTCGCTACCCAGCTCATAACTCTGACGGCACACACTCGGGTGGCGTGCCGATGGGCTCGCGTGTCCAACTCGACCCCAGCTATGACATTTCAGGGCTGCCAGTTGCACAGCAGATCATAGCTAAGGCGCTGCAGGTCTACGGCATGTACGTGTGTGACAGTACGAGTCCGCCGATGGCGTTCCATGCCCAAGTCGCGACGACATCGAACTCGGCCTACTCGGCGCTGATGAATAACGGCCTCAACGAAATTCCGTGGTCGCAGATGCGAGTTCTCTCATCCTGGGACGGCTCATGAACCTACACTCGCGTCAACAATTAACCTAACAAAAATCTTATGTCATATGGCGGAAACAACGGCAGCGGCAACATAGCAACCGATGGCGACGTGGCTCTAAGCAACTAGCTAAAGCTGCCATCGATAATGTTTCTACAATTGAAGACTAAATCGAGATTAAATATCAAGCCTGATTGGCGATAGTACAAATTTCCTGACTTTTCGTATGATTGGCTGGACTTCTTCGAGGTCAAATAAGGCAGATACGCCGATGTGCACTAAGAAGGTGACACTGGTAATAAAGAAGAGTTTACTACCTAGAGTGATGACACCTTTATCGTTAAATCCTAACGGATACAGGGATATCATAATAAAGCTAGCGACCACACTAAATCCGGTAACGGAAAAGATACGAAATACGCCACCCCAAAAGGCAGCGTTGAACAGTTTAGGGTCACGAAACAGCATAATTACAGTTAGAATAAATACTTCAACTGCGGCAACGACCGATTGAGCTATGGCTAGCCCCTGGACACCATAAGCTGAAGGACGTGACAAAGTGATGGCTAGGGTAACGTTTAAACCAATTGTAAAGATTGATACAAAAAGAGGCGTCCTGGTATCTTTTTGGGCGTAGAACCAGCGAGAAATAATCGAGTAAATAATTCGGAAAAAGATGGCTACAGTTAGAAAGCCAAAAATTGAAGAAATCTGCGGGCTACCATGAGCGTAAATCATACGGGCAAGATAACCACGACAAAAGTAGCAGATTACGACTAAGGGTGCACTGACCCAAATCATAGCTCTAAGCACCATTAAGAAATCTTTTCTAAATAGGTCGGGCCTATTTTGACTTAGCCTAGTATTAAGTCTAGGGAAAGCAGCAGTAGAAATGGCTGTACCTATGAGTAGAATAGGTGCGGTGCTTAGTATGAAAGCGTTGTTATAGAAAGTAATGTTGCCCGAACCGAGTCCGCTGGCAACATGTGTCTCAACCACGTTTTCGATCTGGTCCATGCCTTGGTCAAGCGATCTTGGCGGCAGATTTCTTAAGACAACTCTAAAATCTTTCTGACGCCATAGTATTTTTGGATGCCAGACATAACCTAGCTTCCAAAGTCCTAAAGATACTATTAATAATTGAACTACTGCGCCTATTGTAGCTCCAAGCCCAAGACCAACTAAGCCAATATTATCCTTAAAAGCGTAGATACTAATAATGATAGATAAGTTATAGAAGAGTGGGGCAATTGAATAAAAGAAGAACCGACCCATGGCTTGCTGCGAGCTTGTTAGCACGCCACTAATAGTAAATAAGAGCGGATTAAAGGATATGAGGCGCATAATGTCGGCTGCTGTATTAAGCTGCTGAGGGCTTAATCCGGGAGCGACAATGTACTTTATAAGGGGGTGCGCAAACACGAGCATGATGACCCCAACTATTGCCATGAGTATTGCTAGGAAGTTCATCAAAGAATTGGCTATATTCCACATGCCTCTTCTATCACCCTTAATTAGGCGATCAGACAATACCGGCATGAAGGCCACGCCAAGGGCACCGGCAGCTATTGTAAAGAAGAAGAGATCGGGTACGTTAAAAGCTGCAAAGTAAGCGTCAGTACTATGAGGGCCGATTGTTGGAAAGTTTGTATTAACCAGCTTCGTTCTTAAAAAGCCTAATAATTGACCAGCAAAAGATGTGCCAATTAATAGCGCAACGGTATTACCGATGCTTATGCGTCTTTTTTTCTTAGATGCTGTTGGTGTTGGAGCGGTAGGGTTCATGCCCCACTAGTATAATGCAGCCGAGGCTGGAAGTTTAGCCCCTTTAAGAGTTTCTTTGACTTCGTCCGCGTCAACAGTCTCTTTTTCGATCAGGCTGTCTTTTAATTTTTCAAGTTTATCTAGATTAGCCTTGATAACAAACCTTGCTCTATTAGCGGCTTCCGTAATTAGACTTTCTACTTCGCCATCAATAACCTTAGCTGTATCGTCAGAGTAATCTCGTTCCGAAACTAATCTATCGATCATCATTCCGTCATCAACATGGAAAACTTGGTCACGTAGCTTATCGCCCATACCTTGATTAACGACCATGTCTCTAGCTAACTCAGCAGCATTTTGTAAATCATTGCTGGCACCAGTCGTAATCCTGTCTTTGCCCAAGATGACTTCTTCGGCGATACGTCCACCAAGTCCACGAGCTAACATGTCTTTAAACTGAATCAAGGAAACAAATACTCTATCTTCAGGCGGGATGAACCAAGTTACACCACCGGTACCGCCGCGGGGGATGATAGTAACTTTGTGAACTGGGTCACTGTCGGGAAGCACATGGCCAACAAGAGCATGGCCAGCTTCATGATAAGCGGTAGTAGTCTTATCTGATTCGGTCATTATCTTGCTCTTTCGTTCCGGACCAATAGCTACTCTTTCAAATGCGTCCGTTACATCTTTTTGAGTAATTTCGGTATGGCTGTTACGTGCAGCTATGATGGCTGATTCGTTAGCAATATTAGCAAGATCCGCACCGGAAGAACCAGCTGCCTTAGCGGCTAGAGCATCAAGGTCAACATTCTTAGCAAGCGGTTTCTTAGCAAAGTGAACCTTTAGGATCGCTTCACGATCTTTGCGATCAGGCAGGCCAATATTAACTCGCCTATCAAAACGTCCTGGTCGTAATAAAGCTGGGTCTAGCACATCGGCTCTGTTAGTTGCGGCTATAACAATTACGTTTTGTCCTTGATCAAAGCCATCCATTTCGACAAGTATTTGGTTAAGTGTCTGCTCACGTTCATCATGACCACCGCCCATACCGGAACCACGTCGACGACCAACTGCATCAATTTCGTCGACGAAGATTATGCAAGGAGCGTTTTTCTTAGCCTTAGCGAATAGGTCTCTTACTCTTGAAGCACCGACACCGACAAACATCTCAACGAACTCGGAACCTGAAATGCTAAAGAAGGGTACGTTAGCCTCACCAGCTACGGCTCTTGCAAGCATAGTCTTACCAGTACCTGGAGGACCAACTAATAGAACGCCCTTTGGTATGCGAGCGCCCATACCAGAAAACTTCTTTGGGAATTTCAGAAATTCAACTACTTCTTCGAGGTCTTGCTTAGCTTCATCTGAACCAGCTATTTCGGTAAATGTGACCTTGTTCTTTTCATTGCCGTATAGCCTGGCTCTGCTTTTACCAAAGCTCATGGCTTGATTGCCTTGACCTTGTGCGCTTCTAAGCATGAAATAGAGCAAGCCACCGATTAATATGACAGGTAGGATAGTCTCAGCTAGGTCAAGAATATCTGAACTGCTAGAGCTACTAGACTTATATGTTACGTTTGATTTACTCAAATTAAATCCTTGCTGTTTTAGACTAGAATTGGGGTCGACATACGACTTAATCGTGGGGTGATCTTGATTCTTAGGCGTAATTTCCAGTTCGTTACCGTTGACTAAAATTCTACTGTATCGACCTGAGTTGTTCTGTGAAATTGCCCTCGATGCGCTTATTTCTTGCAAGTTCGATGGCTGGTCATAGGCTAGAAAAATGATTAGTACAAAGAGTACTACAAGTACTATAAAACCGGCATTTTTTGTCCGCTTATTCTTGGGTGCCTGTTTCCGACCTGGTCCTGGGAGTTTATTGTCCATAGAGAACTATTATACCTCGGTAAAAATATTTTGGCTAGCGCTCACTATGAGTGAGTGCTAATTTATTGTTATTAATGCTCAGAAAATATCCTTTTTGAATTGGAAATTTACGATTTCTCTCTGCTACTTTAGCAGCTACGACCAGTTTTTCAAGGGTCTGGGAATCAAAACTTCGTATATTATTAGCTCTTAAGTACGAAGCCATGACTTCCATGGCTAAATTATGTGGTAGGCTAACGAACCATTGCCGGTCAATTTGATTGTCTTTGGCGTGGTCTTCAAGCAGTATTTGTAATGCCTGGTCTAATTCTTCGTTAAAACCAGCTGCATTATTTATTATCTCAAAAAGCTTTGATTTAGCTGAGTCATTTAATCGTGGCAGTAGTTTTAGCCTTATGTAGTTACGTAAATACGTTGTATCCGCATTAGTCGAGTCTTCACGCCAGGCTATGCCTTGTTCTTGGGCGTACTTAAGGATATCTGCCTTTGAATAATTTAAAAGTGGCCTTAATTTGTCGGGTTGGCTAGACAGGGAAGTAAGGCCTTTTCTGCCTGTGCCTCTAATTAGATTAATGATAGCCGTTTCAATTAGATCGTCTTTATGGTGAGCGGTTACTATCGCTACGGCCTGATTATCTTGTTTTACTCTATCTAAGAATCCATAGCGGGCTTGTCTGGCTTTTTCTTCGCTGGCTTTAGGACCTAACTTTGCTTCGTTATATATAAAATTTAAGCCCAGGTCTTTAGAAGTCTTTTCCACCAGAAGTCTGTCTTCCTTTGAATCCGGCCTTACTCCATGATCGAGATGGGCAACTATGATTTTTTGATCTGGTCTTACAGTATTACTTAACAAGTTAAGTAAAGTCATTGAATCAACTCCGCCACTGACGGCGACTACATAAGTACCTGGTTTATCTAATTGAATATTCATCTCTTTAGTTAACATTGTAACAACGAAGTAAATTAGCTGTACTTGTCCAGCTTATGTTATCTTTTTAGAGTAGAACGTAAAAATAAACATGATACACGATCTAATTTTATTCTTCGCCGGTATTATTGTCGGTGTAATGAACGCCCTGGCCGGTGGTGGAATGCTTGTTGGATTCCCTTTAATGTTAGCTACGGGCATGCCGCCGTTGATTGCTAATGCCACCGCTAATTTGGCCATATTACCCGGAAATATTGGGGCGGTTTTTAGCTATAGACGATATTTAAAGAAAGTCCCCCGCTCTTACCTGCTACTCCTCTTCCCTGTCGCAGTTGGTGCAGCCACAGGAGCTCTATTACTTCGACACACCTCATTTAGCTCTTTTAATACACTAATACCGTGGCTTATTCTATTTGCCGTATTACTCTTTATTTTTCAGCCTTTCCTATATAACGTGATTCAAGGTCATCTTAAGCGCAGAAAGAAGTCCAAAAAGAGTAGTAAACAATTAGTCCTAATTGGTATAGCCATAATTCCTTTGTCTGTTTATGGTGGCTATTTTGGAGCAGGACTTGGCTTTGTCATGCTTGCCTTCTTAGGTTTTACAAGTCTTCATAACCATATACACAGAGCTAATGCATTAAAGTGCTGTATGACAGTTTGCGTGTCTGCTGTATCTCTTCTCTGTTTGTTGAGTTCACACCTTATTAACTGGCACTCCGGCCTAGTTATGGCCGGTGGTAACTTAATTGGCGGTTTAAGTGGGGCTTACCTATCTAAAAAAGTATCATCGCATAGTTTAAGAATTAGTGTCATTATTATTGGTGTATGCACAGCAACATACCTGTTTTTCAGAAGTTATTAGCTGGTCAACAGATGTAAATCATGTTATATTCTAGTTCGTTGTTATACGTGGCGGCGTAGCTCAGCTGGTTAGAGCACAGGACTCATAAGCCTGGGGTTGATACCTAGCAATTTCTCGCCGCTACCGATGTTATTCTTGATTATTTTTGGCTCTATAACATCGCTTGACGGCTTAATTTGACGGCTACACGCACTAATACTGACTAATTTCTGCTCATACCGCTCCAATATCAAGCCACGTTCTTCTACGCCAGAATGTTGGTAAATCTGCTGGGTTGTCGAGATATGGGCATGGCCTAAAATAAGCTGAGTGTCTCTTGCTTGTACGCCAATATCTTTTAGAATTGTGGCGGCCGTGTGCCGTAAGTCGTGCATTCTAATCAACGGTAGCCCAGCGTGTTTGCTGATACGCTTAAACGACCTAAGCAGATTCCGCCTGTCAATCGGATTACCGTTTACTGTCTTAAATATCAGGTCTGGCAACGCCCCACTATCCGTTTGTGGAATGTTCTGCAAAACGTCATACACAATGCCGAGTAGCGGTAAGTCACGCCGTCCCGCCTGAGTTTTCAAATCCGTATAATGAAATGCTTGGTCATAATACTGTAGCTGCTGTCGAATGTGAATAACTTTATTGTCAAAATCTACATTGTGCCAAGATAAGCCCAACGCTTCGCTTGCTCTTAGTCCATATAAAGACAGCAAAACAAATACTGGGTACAGCGGGTCGCTACTGGCATGGTCTAAAAATATGCTTAGTTGATTCAAGTTCCACGGAACAATTTCTTTAGGCCGATATTGCGGTATGTCAGTAAGTCGTGCCACGTTTCTAATAATGATTTCTTCGTGTTCGGCACGTTTAAGCGCCGCTGATAATATCATTCGCTGTTTTTGAAGTGTGCGATTGGACACCCCTGCTTTGAGCTGACTGCTTATGTGTGACTGAACATCTGCAACCCTAAGTTTAGCCAGGCATTTATTGCCTAAACCTGGCTTGAGATAAATCCGCACTATAACTTCATAGCCAATATAGGTAGTGGGGCGCAGAGTTGACTTGACTACTGTTAGCCAATAATCTAAATAATCACCCAACTTCTGTTCTCTGCTGTCTGTTAATAGCCCGTTATTGTTATTATTTCTTAGCTCAACCAGCAACGCTTCTGCCTCAGGTCGTGTAGTAGCATAGCGCCGCACCCGTTTAGTACCCTGTGGCGTATTTACATATGCAGCAGCCTCGTACCGACCATCTTTACGCTTAGTGACCGAACCATCACCCCGTCTACGTCTCATTCTCTATCTCCTTACGTTGACTTATGAAACTGGCTAAATCATCAGTAGCCACAAATCGGCGGCTTGCGATGGTTATTGTTTTTAACTCACCGCTCCGAATTAGTTGATATATTGTCCATCGGCTTATTCTGAGCTGGCTGGTTGCCTCAGGAATTGTTAATAGTTTTGGGTAGTTTTGTTCATTCGCCATACATTGCGCCTTTCTGTGTCGCTCTACAATGTAAGCCGAATTGTTTGCGTCCAAGTTGATTCCAATCAAAAAGGACAGCACGGCTGTTTCCGCTTCCAGTTGCCAATGGCTTCTTTCTGCACCATGCTGCCCTTAACGAGCAGAAACAAAAACACCATCGGCGTATTTGCTGGTAACGGAAACAATTACATTATAGATTGTTAAAAATTGGTTGTACATAGTCATCTAAATCCTCATTTTCATTAGTTGATTGGTTGGTTCTGGTTTACATGATTGCTCCTTTTAGCAGCGTACCAATCGGTGCGCCTATTTAGTTTCCTCTGGGAACCATTGTGGGTAAATTAGTCTGCTGCGCTTGTCGCCAATCTCAGGTGCCTTCTGAATAATGAGTCCACCTGCTTCAAGCTGCGGCAACAGCTCTTTGCGTAGGTAAGTATCAGCCAGCACGGTTTTCTCGGTTTTCAAGTAGTAGCGGCAAAGCTGCTCACGGCTAATGCCTAGAGTGTCATGCGGCGCTGCTGTCTTTGGGTAGGCACTACGCAGCTCAAAGTACACAGGCAAAATGAACTGCTTGTAAAAGTGAATGGCAGTGGGTGGGATACCCAGGCTCTGGCTTTGGGCAAGTTGTTCCCACAGCATAAACGCTCGGTCTATGTCACTCTGAGAGGCCATTATTGAGCCGTCTGGCTGCTTCCGATGCCACAGGTTCAACAAGGCAATGGCCTTAATAAGCTGTTGCAGATGCGTGAAGTCACGGGTATGGCGATGCTTGAGCTTCGGGAAGCTGGCATAGAACCGCTGCTTAATGGCATCATCGTCAGGCAGCCTGATGTACTCCACATACTCCTCACGGATAGCCAGGATTCGTTCCTTGAGTGCCACTCGCTCTGGCCGTGACTCTAGCCAGTGGTTGTAGGCTTGCTCATTCGTGCCACGCCGATTCTGCAATTCAATAGCAGCCCGTAGCTTTTCTTGGCTCGGTTCGGGGCTGAGTAATATGGCTCTGGTGGCTTCCTGTTCATCAAGCCGCAGTCCCGCCGAACAAAACACCGTTGCGGGGAAACCTTCCAAAATAATCAGCTCCGTGCGGTTTTTACCCGACTTATTTTTATTGGTAATACGGTAGTAGACTTCCCAACTATCGTGTGACAGAATAGGCCGCAGCTTGGCTTGCAAAGCTGGGTTGCTCTGCTCGTAGAAAATCAGTATCTTGCGTTCAAAGGATACGATTTTAGCGTTACGCTCCTCGTCCTCAATGCCCTCCGTGTGGTAAAACGAAGTTGGGCTGGCTCCACTGGATTCAATCTTATCCTCGTCTGGAAACAGCTTGGCAACTTCACTGGTGATGTACGTCTTGCCTGATGCGCTGGGAGCGTTGAAGCTGATGTTAATCTGCGAGTCACGGGTGTAGGCCGACAACATGCAGTAGAAGGCAATTTCCTTACAAACATCGTCTTCTTTGATTGTTAGCGACAGTGCGTCTCGCACATCATCACTGCTCATTTCAGGGTGCAGCTTCTGGTCTATGCCATTGAGTGCATCACGAACTTGGGCTTTGGTGGTCTGGGTTTCGGGCTTCATCTTCATGCTCCTTATTTAGTTGCTGGTGCAGCTTTAAGCCGACCAATCGTAGTACGGCTCGGCCAGTGACCTGAGCCTTTTCGTTATCGTATTCCAGGTTAAAATGCCGCTTCATAACGGCCTGGAGCTTAGTGATGCTATCCTGGGTCAGCCTCATGGTTTCAACCCGTACAAGCGTGTTTTTAGATTCTTGGACTCACTCCAATACTGCTTGGCATCTACCAGCAGCTTGCCGTTCCAGTAATCTTGAGCGTCCTGTTCTATGGCTGGCGTGATAACAAAATGGAACACCACCCGCTTGCTGTTCTCTAGTGGGTGCATGAAAATTAGCTCATGCCCTTTGGCGAGTAACGCAGCAGCCTGGCCGAAGTCTTGGGTATCAAACGAGTCCGTACCTTCACCTTCTTTTCGTAGTACAACTCCCATCACGTTGTCTCCGCATACTTTCGCTCAAAGGTTCTAAGCGTAACCTTGCCCGCCTTGAGCTTTCTAATATCACGGTTCAGTTTCTTAACATCTGCCATCAGGTTGTTTGGGTCGTTATTTTGACTCACCTGGGCTTCCGTTAGCATCATCCAGGCAACTTCTGACCAGTCCAGTGTGGCAATGGCTCTATCGGATATTTCGTAGGCCGTGTGGAACCACAGTAGAACTTCTCGCAACTGACGTAAGTTATCTTCAACCCACTTCCAGTTAGCAAGCTTGGTGCTAATCGGAAAGTTCTTGTGAACTTTTATTGCGTATTTAAGGTTACGGATAACATCCTTTACGGGCAACTCCCATTCAAGGTAAGCTATCGGGTCGTCTTTGATTTTTTGGGTACCGCTATTCTTTTCAGCTCCAGCGAAACCAATTTGCGCCCACCAGGGGAAGCCGTACTTGAACGACCAAATGGAGTCTAAGACCATCCATAGTGGAACATTCATGCTGCCAGCAGAAGCAATGTGAATGTCAAAGTAGGGCGTAACCCACGCCTCGTTATTAATTTCTCTTATGTTGGCAGTTGCTCCAGGAGCAGCAGCCCGCAGCCCGTTTTGTTTAATGTTTTCGTGGAGTTCACGCAGTTGCTTCTTCTGCTGTGGCTCTGGGATTGCTTCTAATGGGAAGCTCAGTGCAATGTGGCATTTATTCGCCATTTTCATATTCCTTCCTGGGCATTAAAAACGCCCGCTTATTTGATTGCGGACGTACAGTATCACCCCTGTCAAACAGGAAAGTTTCCTACTATTTTTTTAGATAACGCTCATCTATGAAGAAGGTTCTGTCGTCAGATTTCACGAGCTTAATTCCTACTAGCTTCTCTTGAATCCGCTCATTGATTTCTGCTGCTAATGTTGAAGCTTTATTAACAACGGCTGATGGATACTTGCCGTCTCGGTGTGTCCGAGGGTCTACGTTGAATATAGTCCTAAAAGTTACTGCACTAGGAAAAGTAGCTGTGCGAAACAATGCCCTCATGAGCTGTGCTGGGAGCTTTTCCTTCTTCACGCCCTTCATGTTTGGTTGCTTAATTATACGAATCTGCTCACCCAAGATTGTCAGTACGCCGTTAGCAGCATCGTAGCTACTCGGCTCAACTCTGACTTGCGACAGGTCAACTCGTTGAGCGTTCATCCCTTTAGTTACATCCGTATTGACCATAGGATTGAAGTCGGGGGTACTAAAGCCTTCTACGACCAGTTTGCCCTTATCCACTAGGTCGTAAACTAGCTCTAGCAAGCGAATCTTGCCACGCAGGAGCCAACTGTCTAATGTTTGTTGTGGCTTGCTTCGCTCTAGGTAATCCGTCAAGGCTAGGTACTGTTGGTGATAAGGTATATAGGAACTGTCAGTGGGTGTGAACAAATCGTTTTGGCGATACCGCTCCAAATACTCTTGTACCACGCCACGAATCCATTTCTTAGCCGTCACTTCAATACTAAAGTCCAAACAACCACTCAACTCCTCGGTCAGCATCGGTTCCCATTCCATTAGGTCTAAGATATTTGCTCTTAATACGCTATGGCCATCAACTTCCCAGTCAATAACATCCTGAACTTTGCTAATCAGGTCATTGCGCCCATCTGACTCAGGCAGTTCTTCAAGCTGGTCTTTATATTTTCTAAGGTTAAGCCAGATGTGGTGTACCCGAACCTTACGTTGCTCCTCTAGCCCCGCCAGTAACTTGATGCTACGAAGCACATTGCTTTTTTGATTGGTAAAATCAACGACTGCCTGGCTAACATCTTGTGAGCTAAGTCGTGTGTAGCCACCAAGCAATCCATAAATAGTGAGTGTTTGCTTGTCCCAATACGGCGTAGTCTTCATATTCATAATCTGTTACAAGAATTGTACACCAGATATAAAAGAGCCTGGCCGAAACCAAGCGTCTCTACTATGTGTGGAACTTTAGTTACTGTTGGACGCAGTGTCTTGGTTCAGTATGCGATTGATTCGCTCCTCTAAAGGTAGAGCTGCAAACTCAGGGTCTTCTTCTACTGGTGGCTTGTAGCCGACAGGTGCAGGGGCTATGGCAGTCGGCAATCCCAAGCAGACCCGTTCGCCATTTGTGGCAGTAACTAAGCTGTGGGTCAATGATAATAACAATGCCGTGCTAGGTAACTCCTTGAAGGTAACAATTCTTTCTTCACGTTCGGCTGTGTCTACGGCTTGAGTGATTTGAACGTCTAGGATTTCAAGGTAGGCCAAAGTCAATTCTTGGGCTTGCTGATACATCTCAGCGTGCCGCTGGTTGGTTTCGGCGGCACTCTCGGCAAGGTTTTCTGTGATTTTGGTTTGGGCTAAATTGGACACCTCTTGGCGACCTTCACGCCATTGCTGCCGTGCGCCCCATTTCTTGACCTGTTTGAGTGATACGCCGTACTTGTCGGCAATATCACGGTAGGACAGCTTGTGGTCTGTAAGGTAGAGAGTCTTGGCTTCTAGCCAGTCTACCTTCATTGGTGTGAACTCTATATCTACAGGCTCAAGGTCAGTAAAATCAACGTCTTGGTATGTAAAATCCAGCTCCTGATACTGGAAGTCTATAGGGGTGTAGTCGGTTACAGCATTATTCATATCTAATACTATTATGACAACTAAATAATACTTTGGCAAAATTACAAGAAACTATACAAGTATCGCTAGGGGGTATTAGATAATGCGTTTTAGCATCTTAGGCACATCAGCGAGTAGGTCGTTATAACGAGCAAAGGTATAGTCTGGTGCATCTATGCCAGTTACCAGCCGAGATACCTTTGCATCTTCGTGGGCAACAGCTAGAACTGGCTTTTTTAGCTTCTCAATCGCAGTGGCTAATTCATAGCCTAGACCAATGCCAGGGTAATCGCACACAGCTAGGAATACTGTACAATCCGTCACGCAGTGGTGTATGTCCCATTGATATACCTCTTGCGGCGTTCCGTCTACAAGCCCTAAGAAATCAAACACTTCGTAGTCTTCCCTTAGTATGTCTTTCAGTGAATCAACCTGTTCACGGAAACCTTTGGGCGCATGAGTCAATGAACAGCCCAGGTAAATCTTTGGTTGCTTTTTATCCTTACTGATA
>Ga0302300_1000279_pt1 | contig 40162 bp, 36 predicted proteins | sample III_Palsa_E1_1_FD_198756 | JGI IMG/M metagenome (GOLD analysis project Ga0302300, IMG submission 198756) | Peat permafrost microbial communities from Stordalen Mire near Abisko, Sweden - III_Palsa_E1_1 | ecosystem: Environmental > Terrestrial > Soil > Palsa > Peat permafrost | place: Sweden...
AAATTAAAAGGTTTTAAATTGGAAAAAACAGTGGCACTGACAAGAAACCAAGAAAAGATATTAAAAACAATTGATAAAGATTTATTGTCGAATTGTAGTGGGTAAAATTGAGTCGGAATTAGGGTAAAGCAGTAGAAGCCTGGTATGTTTTTTTAAATAAATTTTCAAATATTTCTCTGAATAATGCTCCATTACAATGATTAGGCGTTAAGCTTATTATCCCTGTGTTACTCGTGTCAAGCGAAGATTCATTTTTATTGATTTTTTGTGGAAATTCAATGACAACTTCTGAACATAAAAATTGTAAGCTTAAATAAAACAGCTGTAAAAGGTGCACGGCTGGGTCATTATTGACATGAGCAAGTTCTTCAATTAAAGTTTCGAGCACTTTATTAAGTTTATAAGTTTTTAAAATTCTAAGAATGTCCACTATTTGGCTTGGGACTTGAGTAGATAAATGCTCCGCAAAAGGTAAATTTGGTTTTTCATTGGAGCTTTTAAATAGTTCAGCTAAGTGAGCTTTTAAGCGCATATCATCTTCTATAGCAAGAAAATTATATAGATAATAAATGACTAAAGAATTTGTTACATTCATGATTTTTAAAATGTTAGAAAATTTTTCTGCAAAAGGAGGGGTATTATTTATGCGAAGTTTAGTCATGATATCTTTTTGCAGAATTAAGTTATTTAAAATACGAGCAAGACTATCTTTAAAAGTATTGGTAGACCATTGCGTGGAATTTTTTGAATTGATTATCCGTGCCGTTCTTTCTATGGTATATATATGTGATTTTATAAATAGTAATCCGTTTGTATCAGTAAAAGGACTCGTAGTTTTCAGATACTCCTCATTGGGTTCGTGTAAAGTAAGGTTACAATGATTGCTTAACAGTTCGTTACTTAAAACAATTAATTGTAAAATTGAGTCTCTCATATCCTTCTCCTGTCTAATATGATTTATCTGACTTACGTAATCAAAGGTTCTTGCTAGTTGGTTCTAAGGTTATATAGGGGCGAAAATAACCATCAATTAAGTCGGCCAACAAAATGATTGTAATATTTTTAAAGCCAGTATTTCCTCCAAGTCAAACAGATTTTTAGTTTGCTTGGCTTTCGTAAAATCATATTATCCATGAGAGTTACTATGCTTTCAACACATTACAGAACCCGATTAAATCATCTCTAAAATGTTTACACGTTCTTTGTCTGAATCAGCGTTAATAACCACATTTCATAAGTATAACTTGCGTTTTTATATCAAGGAACAGAGATTATTGGTTACGTCCATATTCACAGGTTTGGCCGAACAAAAGAGCTGCAATGCGTATTATTGCTATTGATGAGAATAAGCGAAATAAAAATGCTGGAGGCGTGTTTTTAGTGTTCATTGAAAAATGCTTTAAATTACTAGGGATTAAAAGCATTCATGTTGAATCCAGGCGTAGCAGCTTAAGATTCTATCTTAAAAATGGCTATACAAAAATGCCATTTGATGATCCAAAGTCGCATGAATCTGATCCAGATGAGCCTGAAAGCGATGTGAATGAAAATGTGGCTAAAAAGAAACGATTACGAGCTTAAGTAAATTTATGATTCTTTGGTTTTATCAGATGCGCAGGGCGCCCTCTCTTAACTACGTCTATTTGATTTTTAAATTTTAATTCCTGGACACTCACCCCTGCCACCCGGCTGCTCGCCGCAAGGCAGGGGTGCAGTTAATGCTGCACCCCGCTCAACCAGCATAATTTTTCACTTGGCGTTGAGCTACAGGTTTATATAGCTTGGAGGGAATTACTGGGATTTTATCCCAATTCAATCCCTTAATCAGAAATAATTTGTATTATTTATTTTTTTAAATGGGACTACGGCTGTATGATTGTTAAAATTTTGGCGCATAGCTTTTCCAGAGTTATGAGTCAATATAGCAACGTCGTATTGTAATTTATCAAATCTTTGTATTAAATTTTTTACTCTTTCTTTGTAATTACCCCCAGGGGCAGACAGTAAAATTTTGGGCTTACTATTACCGGTATAATGTAAAAGTTGATCGGTATATAAATCAATAAAACGCAGATGATTTTTTAATTTGGTGGTAAGACTATTCTCTTCTTGTACAAAATGAGTATGAAGAAAAGAAATTATTTCTGTAGAGCACATGTTCAAGGGTAGCATAATGATCTCTCTAAAAGCGTGTTCTCTAAATTCAAGCGCTGCAGTGAGCCGTACAATGGTTTCAACAAATCTAAATGTATGTTCTTTTTGAGCTGAGTCGTCGCCACTGTTTATAAAAAAATCACTTTGTGACATTAACACTTCGGCTGTTTCTATATGCTGTTGATTTTGTTGTTGTTTTAAGAAAAGTTGCTTATTGTATTCTTGATATATCAATTGCATAGCGTACGGGTTGTCAGAGGGGGTAAAGATAATTTCTTTTTCTAGGATTTGGCTTTTATACTGAGGAGTAGGATGATTATATAGCACTACACTCTGCGCATCCATTGATGGTTTGTGGTTACTGTGATTATCTTGAATCTCATTCTTGGTAGACGTAATCTTTGCAGAGGGGGTTATAGCAAGACAAGGATTTTCTGCTATGGCAGGCATGCTCACTACGCAAGTTTCATCATCACTGTTTTGTGCTTCTTTTTCTCGTTGAGACGCTCTACGGCTGCTACGGGTTAATGCATTATTATTTTTTTTATTTTTCTTAATACTTGTCATAATAGTATCAATTGTCTCGGCCTGGTTTTTTGTGGAAGCGGCAAATACTTTGTTTTTTGAGTTAACTTCATCAAAAGAAATACAATGCTCTTCTGTAGTATTACTAAAAGTAATGGGTTCTATAGTACTTGAAGGCTCTTTTATTTCATCTTTCCAATTTATTTTATTAGCTTTTTTATTGTTTTTAACTTTGTTGGTTTTAATGGGCGTTTGATTAATGGGTAAAGAATTTTCTGTCATAGCTTCATTGGGGGAAGATGATGAAGGGCTTATAGTATTGAGCGTGGGTGCTCCCTCATCTTGTGGATGAAAAGATTTGTAAATGCTTGGGTAGGTTTTTTTGCAGGCATGCAAATCTTTTTCAATTGTTTCCAATATTTCTATGCCATATAACTGCTCTTTACTTTTTATATTTGGATCTTTCAAAATTTTATATAAAGTAGGCATCATTTTGTATAGGTAACTGATATATTCTCGCAGTTGTTTTTTATATTCAGAGTTTGTTATTAAATAAAATCTATCGGGTTCAGAAAAAAATTGGATTTCTTCATCAAATTCAAACTCAAAGGTTATATCGGTACGATGTAATTCTGCATAAGCATGAGAAAAAGCTTCGTTATGAAATTCATAAAATTTACCTATCAACGTAAATAAAAAATGCTTAGTGCCTTCAGAGAAGTTTTTATGCGTTATGCAAGTAAAGAATTGTTTAACACTTTCTAATAATTCTTGATAATTTGTAAAATAACCGTATCGTAAATGCGCAGCTTTTAAAAGAGTAATGGCTAAGGAGCCTGTATCTAGTGCTTCGTTAAAACGTAAAGCCGCTTGTTCACGATGCATGTTAAGTTGCGTCATTAGTTCGCTTTTAGGTGTATTTAATGCATTGGCAATAATTATTTGTTGCATAATGCATTGCCCCATTAAATAATGGGCTACAGGGGTTATCAAAGTAAATAATTTTTTTATTTCTTGGTTTGTCTTGTTGGATGTATACATAGCAAGCATATCGTTGTTGATTATATTAAAAACATTATATAAGTTTATGAAATTATTCAGGTGCATCATATGTACATGATCGCCTGCTTTACGCCCCATTTCTGATACATTAGGCGTTGAATGAAATAAGTTAAAGGATGCAAGTGCTTTATTTAAGTTAATGCAGTATTGTAATATATTTCTAGTCATCTTAAACTCTATGTTTTGCACCATAATAGCTGCTGGAACTTTATGCGCTCTTTTTGTTTTATGGAGATTGACGTTATCTAAATTAAGTCCATTAAATAAAGCCATAAGTGCTTCAAGAAAGTCAGGCTGTTCATATAAACAACCTTCGGTAAATATATCTAAATGTTGTTCTTGTTTTTTTGCCGTTGAATAAAATAAATCAGAAGGAAAAGGATGGTAGCATAGGGTGGATGGCGGTATACTTTTAAATGAATTAAAATATATACCTTTTAATTCATTTAAAAACTTGCAAAAATTAAAGATATTTTTAGAATATATCTCTTCTAATATGTGGAGTTCAAAATAAAAATTTATTTCAAAAAGGGGAGGATGTATAACATTTAATTTTGCTACAAAATCTATTAATAGAATATTTAAAGAGGAGGATGCGTTATTTATTTTTTTAAATAACTTTATAAACTCTTCTTTAAAAATAGCCCCATTGCAATGGTTAGGGGGTAAACTTATTATTTCATCTTTACTATGGGAGGTTGCTGTGGCGCTCAACGGAGCTAAAGAGGATGGGAATTCCATTTCTAATTGTGAATGTATAAATTTTTGACTTAAGAAAAATAACTGTAACAATTGTACGGCAGGATCTTCTTTAATGGCTGAAAGTTCTTCAATAGAAATATCTAATATTTTTGTCAATTTAATATTCTTTAAAGCTTTGATAATATTAATTATTTGGCTTGGGCTGTGCTCTGGTACTTGTTCTGCAAAAGGTAAATTGGATTTTTCATTAATATTTTTTAATAAAGAACATAAGGTTTCATTGGCCCTTGCAGAACTTTCTTTAGCAAGAAAAGTATAGAGATAATAAATAACTAACGAATAATGGTAAGTATGCTAATAAATTTTTCTGCAAAAGGAGTAATATTATTTTTTTTAATTTTTATAAAAAGATCTTTTTGAAGAATTAATTCATTTAACATAGTTGAAAGATTGTTAAGGTAAATATTCGTTGACCACTGCGTGAGGGATTTTGCGTTCAATAAAAAACCCACTTCTTCTAATTTTGCAAGATGTAATTTAATAAGTGATAATGCTTGCATCTCAGTGGACGCCATTGAATGTTCTACTGCATTTTCATCCAGATTAAGATTGCAATGTTTTTTCAACAGTTCATTGCTTAACATTATTAATTGTAAAATAGACTCTTTCATATGCCGCTCCATTATCTACATAACGTATTAAAATTATTCAATAAAAATTCTTGTTAGTTGGTTACTTTACAATAAATTTTAATTTTAAGCAAGTAACATAGGTTATTGTAATTAGCAGGATAAAATTTGAATAATTATCAATAAAGTTATTGATAATTATATAATCTAGTATTTTTTAAGCCTATTCGATATCTAAGTTGTCCGACTTATTTTCAGTAGGAATTTTATAATTTTCTTGTGCCCAGCTGCCTAAATCAATTAAGCGGCAGCGTTCCGAACAAAAAGGCCGAAATTTGTTATCGACAGAATAAATAGTTTTTTTAGAACAAGTAGGGCATTTAATTAGTTGCATGGCCTAAGGTACTTCTTATTGGTAATATACATCAAATTAATGTAGTATATCATAAAATATATTTCATTTTTAGAGTTTTTATTATGCAGCTTTCTCCCCTTGATATTGCTAAAAAGCAGTTACTAGAACCTGCCAACCTGTCTGAAAGTCAATTACAAACGGTATTGAGTTCGGTGCTTGGTTACTCGGTAGATTCAGCCGATCTGTATTTTCAAAGTGCCCGTAATGAATCGTGGGTACTTGAAGACGGGATTGTAAAAGAAGGGGGCTATCATATCGATTTAGGGGTAGGGGTTAGGGCTATTAGTGGTGAAAAAACAGGTTTTGCTTACTCGGATGATATTATTTTACCTGCTTTAACTGAAGCGGCTACTGCCGCGCGTAGTATAGCTAATAGGGGGCAACAACAAAGCATTCAGGCCTGGAATAAACCTATTATTGTCAAATCGCTATATAGCGAGGTTGATCCACTACAATCATTGCGAGATGAAGATAAAATTAGTTTATTACAAAAATTAAATAAATTAGCACGCTCGCTTGATAATAGAATTTGCCAAGTCACCGTAAGTTTACATGCATCCCACGATATTATTTTAGTGGTGGGGAGTGACGGCACGTTTAATGCCGATGTACGCCCTATGGTACGTTTAAACGTCAATGTAATTGCAGAAGAGAACGGTCGCCGCGAACAAGGTTCCTCGGGGGGAGGAGGTAGACAAGACTATCAAATGTTTTTGGAAAACAATCTGGGAGAATCTTACGTACAAGAAGCAGTACGTCAAGCCATTGTCAATCTTAAAGCAAAACCCGCACCTGCCGGATTAATGCCCGTGATATTAGGACCCGGTTGGCCAGGGGTTTTATTACATGAAGCCATAGGGCATGGCTTAGAGGGAGATTTTAATAGAAAGGGCAGCTCTGCATTTACGGGGAGGATTGGTGAGCGGGTAGCAAGCCCATTATGCACTATTGTAGATGATGGCACTATTGCCGGAAGAAGAGGGTCGCTTAATATTGATGATGAAGGAACAGTAAGCCAATGTACTACTTTGATTGAAAATGGCATTTTAAAAGCGTATATGCAAGATAAATTAAATGCTCGCCTTATGGGTGGTGTGTCTACCGGTAATGGCCGTCGGGAATCCTATGCATGCTTACCTATGCCTCGTATGACTAATACTTATATGCTAAATGGTAATCATCATCCAGAAGAAATAATCGCTTCTGTAGAAAAGGGGCTTTACGCAGTAAATTTTGGTGGGGGGCAAGTGGATATTACCTCTGGTAAATTTGTATTTAGCGCCAGTGAAGCCTATTTAATTGAAAATGGTAAATTAACGTATCCGGTAAAAGGGGCAACCTTAATAGGGAATGGGCCTGATATTTTAACGCGAGTGACTATGGTAGGTAATGATTTAAAATTAGATCAAGGGATTGGGGTATGCGGTAAACAAGGCCAAGGCGTGCCAGTCGGGGTAGGCCAGCCTACTTTAAAAATATCTGAAATGACCGTAGGTGGTACCGAATAATGCATTCTAAAAAAGAAATAGAAAATTTACAAAATACGATAAAAATTATTCTAGAAGAAGGCAATAAAGCAAATGCCACCGCCATAGAAGCAGGCATTAGTATCAGTTCTGGTTTGCAAACTACAGTCCGTTTAGGCCAAGTAGAAACTATGGAATTTACAAGAGATAAATCCCTAGGTATCACTTTATATAAAGGTCATAAAAAAGGCTCTGTGTCCCTTTCTGATTTAAGTATTGAAGCTATACGCTCTAGCATTCAAGCAGCGTGCCGTATTGCAGAATATACTGAAGAAGATATCTACGCAGGTCTTGCAGAAAAATCCCTAATGGCCAAAGAAATTCCTGATTTACAATTATATCATCCCTATACCATTACCCCTGAAGATGCCATAGAACTTGCAAAAACATGCGAAGCAGAAGGTTTAGCAGCTGATAGTAAAATTACTAATTCAGAAGGCGGTCACTTTGCAAAATATGAGAGCACTTATGCTTATGGCAATAGCCATGGTTTTCTCGCAGGATACCAAACTACCCGCTATAGTATGAGTTGTTCATTGATTGCAGAAAGTCAAAATGGGATGCAAACTGATTCTGAATACACACTTTCTAGAGAATATGGTAATTTATGGGATGCCAAAACCGTTGGGCAACAAGCGGCTTTTAAAACTATACAAAAATTAGATGCTCGCAAAATACCTACCTGCCAAACCCCAGTTATTTTTGCGCCTCAAATGGCACGAGGGTTACTACGAAGCTTTATAGCTGCCATTTCAGGAGGAAATTTATATCGTAAATCTTCTTTTTTATTAGACAGCTTGCATCAAGCTATATTTCCGCATTGGGTAAATATTACCGAAGATTCTCATTTATTACGTGGTTTAGGGAGCGCGCCTTTTGATGAAGAAGGAGTAGCTACGCGTAAACGAAATATTGTAAAAGCAGGAGTCGTAGAAAGTTATGTGTTAAGCAGCTATTCTGCAAGAAAGCTTGGCATGCAAACTACCGGTAATGCCGGTGGTATCCATAATGTAATGGTAGAACCGAGCGAGGCCGTAGACTTAAATCAATTATTAATAAAAATGGATACCGGATTATTGGTTACTGATCTTATGGGGCAAGGAGTAAATATAGTCACTGGAGATTATTCCAGAGGTGCTGCGGGTTTCTGGGTTGAAAAAGGTATCATTCAATTTCCCGTTCAAGAAATTACTATTGCTGGAAATTTGCGAGATATGTTTAAAAATTTAATTGCTATAGGGGCGGATGTAGATACCAGGGGTAATATATTGACTGGCTCTATGTTATTAGAAGAAATGACGGTTGCCGGTATTTAATTTTTTTAACAGATAGCCTGCGTTTCGGGTATTGATATCCTTTATTATCCATGTAATACTGAAGTTCAACTTCATAATTTCATGGATAAATATGCATTTACGCTACCGATTTATGCAGCAAATAACTGAGACATTGTACATACACACAGTTTGCGCCTTATTAGGGCCACGGCAGTGCGGTAAAACAACCTTGGCTAAAGAGTATGCAAAAACTTATCAAGGGCTCGTGCATTTATTTGACCTTGAAAGACCAGATGACCTATTGTCTTTGCAAAATCCATTAAGCACTTTAGAAAAATTAACAGGCTTAATAATTATCGATGAAATACAGCTTTTACCAGAAATTTTTCCCATTTTGCGGGTATTAGCAGACAGCAATCATGCCAAATATTTAGTGTTAGGCAGTGCATCAAGAGATTTAGTCCAACATTCATCCGAAACGCTAGCGGGTAGAATTGGTTTAATAGAGCTTACGCCTTTGCAATTAGCTGAAGGCGTATCAAGCGATACTTTATTGGCCCAAGGGGGGTTCCCCCGTTCCTATTTTGCAAATACTGAAAAATTAAGTTTAATTTGGCGCCAAAATTATGTACGTACTTTTTTGGAACGCGATATCCCGGCTTTAGGATTTAATATTTCAGCCTTAATGTTAAGGCGTTTTTGGATGATGCTAACTCATGTGCATGGACAAATTTTCAATATGGCGCCGATTGCAACGGCCCTGGGCGTATCAGCGCATACAGTTAAACATTATGTTGATATTTTAGTAGGGACTTTTATGATACGGCTTATGCCGCCCTGGTATGAAAACATGGGAAAACGCCAGGTTAAAAGGCCAAAAATTTATTTTAGAGATACTGGTATATTATTTTGTTTGTATAATATCAGTAATGCAGAAATGCTATTAACCCATCCCGCAAGAGGTGCTATTTGGGAAGGTTTTGCTTTAGAGCAAATTATACTAGCACTTAATTTGCAAGCGGAAGAAGCGTTCTTTTGGGCTACCCATCAAGGTGCTGAGCTCGATTTATTAGTGCTAAAAGATAATAAAAGAATTGGTTTTGAATTTAAATTTGCCGATGCTCCTAAAACAAGCAAATCTATGCACCAAGCATTGTACGATTTAAACTTAGACAAACTATATGTGGTGTACCCTGGCAAGAGGGAATTTAATTTAAGTGGGAACATCATCGCGATAGGCCTAGATAAATGTATTGAATCGTTTACGGTTGAGAATTGAACAAAAAGCCAGCGTAGTCACGCTTTTTAAAGGTGGGAAAGCTCACCTATCACTGCATAATAGCTCGGACTTCACAGATGCTTTCCCAATAATTTTTGTTTTGAGCTTTAGTCCATATTTCTTGCTTATACAAATATTTTATGATATTGATTTTGTCGACCTATGTATGTATAATTAGATTTAAATTAGTTCGGTGGAGATAATAATGAGCGTTGCAACTACACACATGTCACAACTTTTACAAATGAAAGAGAATGCTGCTATTACTGCTGAATTACTTGAAAAATTAGAAGCTTACTTTAAAATCTGATACCTCATGGTTGGGACCTAAAAAAACCATTGCTATTGCAGCCAATATACCGAATAATGAAATAGATAAATCTTTTTTAATCGAATTATTCAATTCAATTAATCCAGGCATAGTCAAGCTTGATTATAATGCCTTACTGATAAAACCAACAGAAATTTTAGGTCAAGCATTAATTCAAATAAGTAAAACTTTTTCAGAAGAGCTTGAAGTTAAAGAATTTTGGTCAGTTAAACAATACAATGATTTATTTGGACTATCCGCTACAAATTTGAAACAGTACCTTGAAGCTCAACAAGAAGAATCTTTGCAATGCCATGGCTTTTCTCATACAAGCCAATATCAATACCATGCTTTAAAAGCACTTCAAAATCACCTTGAAAAAATAATACAATTAAAAAGTTTGCAAGCCCTTCAGGATGGTCTCGAACTATCTAATGAAATTCAATTATTGAATAATGCTTTTCAAGAAATTAAAGCATATATAAGCAATATGGAAAGTGAAGCAAAATTTGCGAAATCCTTTATTGAAAATGATAATAAAAAGGTAATTGATTTTAAAAAGAAAGAACAACATATTAAAATTCGCATGACAATGTTAAAGGAAGCCGTATTGCTTAGAAAATTTGCACCTAAAAGCGGCAAAATAACTAATCTTTTATTAAATTTTAATATGCGTGATCATGAATTTTCGTTACATCTTCCTGAAGAGGTAAGAGCTAGAGCATTTGCATATTCTGCTTTAGATGTTTATAAAACATGGTTTAGCTTAGAAGAAGATGAGACTTTCCTAAAAGAAATCCAAGAAGTGACATGCAAATTGACTATATAATAAAGTTATTACTGGTTAAGTAAGAAATCCCGGATAACTGGGCAGGTCCACTGGGGCACCCGTGGTCAATTTTGAAAACACTTAAAAATCTGCTTCTTGGCAATGCAGCTCTGGGTTGGAACCGGTATGCTACCCGCGAGCAGTAAAACCGCAACTCGCAATGATATTAATTATTTAGCTTCTTTTTCTGGATTAATGGCGCAATCACCTTCTGATGCTAGTCCTGAAGAAGGCCCCTTACCAGGTGATTTAGAAACTGCAAAACTTTTTGGAAAAAGAGTAGCAGAGATGTCACTAGTTATATTTTCTGATTAAATAAGCTACTTTACAAATGTTGTTAAAAAAATTTAATCATGTTAAGTGTATTTTTATTAACAGAAAACTAAAAAGGTAAACCCTGTTCTTGAAAAATCTTTAATAAATATGTGTAAATTTTAGGGCTTGCTGCAAGAATTTGGCCATTTTGCATTCCTTTAGTTTCTCCAGCAAAATCGCCTAAAAATCCACCCGCTTCACGCACTTTTTTATTTGCTTGCTGTGCCTCTTGGTCTTCTTTGTCATACTCATCTTCTTTAGGTCTTTTATGTTGTAAAGTTAAAAAAATGATTCCCCCCCCTTAGCAAGCTCTATGGGATTATCTTCGTCCATGGGTATCGCTTGAGCTAAAGCTAGATAAACTAATATTATTAGTGGTACTTCTCGATTTTAAAGAATAATAATGCATACCGACCCTATAACCAATTCCATGGTTTAACAAAAATTAATTATATAACAAAGTGAGTTGAGAAAGAGAGTAATTACAATTATCTGTATTAAAGTCATCGCTTTATATTAAATAAGTAATAAAAGTATTTCAAAGGCTCTAAGGTATTTATTTTAATTTAATATTTAGCAAAAAAATGCGTTTTTGTTTTTTCTGGCCAAGAAGAAAATTATCAGATTTGATTGCTATTTTAAATACACTGTATATAATGTACTAATCCAAACCAAAGTTAATAAGGAGTCCATATAAATGTTACGTGTTTCTTGTACCAAATCAAATTCAAATTCAAATTCTAGTTCCTCAAGTTCTACCACTACCTCTGGAGCATCGTTTAAAGATTCCCAGGGTAATTCAATTAATTATACTGAAGAAAATGGTAATGCTAAATTGGTGATTACTGATCTAAATCAAAATGTAACTACATTGACTGGTGATGCTGCAAAGAATAGATATCAAGATCTTTGTAATAACGATCCTTTAGTTCGCTCTACCGCAAGTTTATTAGCGGTGATGGGTAGACTAGGTTAAAAAATATTTTATTAATTGGCTTTAGCTGAAAAAGGATGGGGAGATCAAATAAGATGTTGTTTGATCTCCCCCACGATTTTTTTATTATTTAATAACAGATTTTTATCCGGGCAAGCAGTTTTTGCTCCACATATAAATAAATTATCAATACTTAAGTTAGTTTGATATTGATTTAAGCTTATAACTAACTGGCTAAATATATATTAGAAATGATTGCTTGCAAAATAAAGAATGCTCTATAATAAAATTAAGATTTTTTTAATTTTTAAAATAAGGAAAGCAGGATGCTAAAAGCAGTTATCGTCTATCATAGTGGATATGGTCATACTAAAAAACAAGCAGAAGCAGTATTAGCAGGAATGTCTTCGAACTCTCGAGTTGAATCTCAACTAATTGCTATTGACCCAGAAGGTAATTTAACAGATGCAGAATGGTTATTACTGAATGCAGCTCATGCAATAGTTTTTGGCTCTCCTACCTATATGGGCTCAGTATCTTGGCAATTCAAAAAATTTGCTGATGCTACTTCAAAAGCGTGGATGTCTCAACAGTGGAAAAATAAATTAGCCGCTGGTTTTACTAATTCCGCTAGTATGAATGGTGATAAATTAAATACTTTATACTATTTCTTCACTTTGGCAATGCAACATAGCATGCTCTGGGTTGGAACCGGTATGCTACCCGCGAGCAGTAAAACCGCAACTCGCAATGATATTAATTATTTAGCTTCTTTTTCTGGATTAATGGCGCAATCACCTTCTGATGCTAGTCCTGAAGAAGGCCCCTTACCAGGTGATTTAGAAACTGCAAAACTTTTTGGAAAAAGAGTAGCAGAGATGTCATTAGTTATATTTTCTGATTAAATAAGCTACTTTACAAATGTTGTTAAAAAAATTTAATCATGTTAAGTGTATTTTTATTAACAGAAAACTAAAGAGGTAAACCCTGTTCTTGAAAAATCTTTAATAAATATGTGTAAATTTTAGGGCTTGCTGCAAGAATTTGGCCATTTTGCATTCCTTTAGTTTCTCCAGCAAAATCACCTAAAAATCCACCCGCTTCACGCACTAGTAAGCCTCCAGCAGCAATATCCCATTCATTGATACCGATGGCCCAAAAACCATCTAATTTACCGGAAGCAACATATGCTAAATTGAGGGCGGCTGAACCAAAACGACGAATAACGGCGCCATTGATAATAAGTTCTTTGAGAGTATTCAAACAAGCATCTAGACAATCTAGATTACGTTCTGGTAGGCCGGCACCAATTACAGCGGATTTTATACTGGTTAAGCCAGAGCAACGTATTCTGCGGCCATTGAGTTGAGCACCTCGCCCTTTACTCGCAGAATATAATTCTTGAGTAACGGGATTATAAATAACCCCTTGCTCTACGACGCCCTTATATTTTAAGGCAAGCGATATGGCAAATTGGGGTATACCATGTACATAATTTAAAGTTCCATCTATTGGATCTATAATCCATACATAATCACCGTTACCTATCGCGCCATTTTCTTCGCCCAAAATCGCATGATCAGGGTAGGCTTTTAAAATGGTATTAATAATTTCTTCTTCAGCACTCTGGTCGACAAAAGTCACTAGGTCGTTATGGCCTTTTTCTTGAGCTTTATGTGTTTCAGGATATTCAAAATTTCGTAATAGAATGTTACCGGCGCTTCTCACCGCTTTAATGGCAATATTAAGATGTGCATGCATGATAAATTATCTTATTCATAGGAAGTTAAATGGCACTTATCTTACCATGATTTATATTTTTTGCGAAGAAACTTAATACTCTGGTATGCATAAAAGCAAAATAAAATATTAGTTAATTAATTAACTTTTTTGGAGCATGGCCTTGTTTCAACTCTTCTTTATAATAAATATATAATCCAAGGCTTACAAAAATAACAGATACCCAAAAGCTAAGCGGCATTATTTCATCTAGAAACATCCACCCAAATAGAGCTGCAAAAAAAGGAGTAGACAATCCTGCAAAAGAAATATAGGTGGCAGTATAAAAACGCAATAAAAAACCGTGTAAGTTATAGCAAATAATATTAGAAATTAGGGTTAATACTATAAAAACTACACTAAAGGGCAGCACTTTAAGTATAGGGCTTGGAGACCAATTTTCAGTACAGAGTGAATGCACTAATGATATCCCTCCCCCAAGGAACATACTCAAGGCATTTACCATAACAGGAGAATAATTATATTTTTTTACTGCAGCTCGCATATTAATCCAGCCAATAGAAGTGGCAAGGGCCGCACCTAAAAGTGCTAATTCCGCATAAGTTAAGTGGCAAAACGTACCTATATTGGTTTCACTAGGGGCAGGCATTAATAAAACGGGGATAAACCCTAATATACCTAGTAAAAGCCCAAGCCATTTTTGTAGCGTGATTTTTTCTTGAAAACAAAAATAAGACATTAAGGCAGTCGCTATAGGGGAAAAGCTATAAATAAAACAGGCCTTACTAGATGCCATATACTGCAATCCCCAAAATTCCAGTACATTAGTAGCGTACACCCCTAAAATGGCTACTAGGCTAATTGGGAGCAATAGTTCTTTTTTGAAATAATATTCTTTTTTATTAAAAATATATTGATACAGTAATAACAAGAGTCCAGCAACTAACATTCTGCTACCTGTTAGAAATGCCGGGGGAGCATATTCAAGTGCAATCTTACCTATAGAAAAAATAGAGCCATACAGTGCACATAATATAAAAACCCCAACATGCAAACGCATTTATTGATTCCTCCGAAACGAACAAAACAGTGCTATAATAACTAGAAACAGACTTTTTAGTTTGTATTTTAAATTAAAAAATAGTTTATGTACATCAAATATAAAAGAGGAATATATGCATTTACCTACTGATATTCTATTAACTCCTCGAGCCTTGGCCCATTTTAAGACAGTTCTTCACAACGAAGAAAAAGCAGTACGTATTAAGGTGATTGATAAAGGTTGTTCTGGTTTAGCTCATGTTATTGAGCCTTGTAGTGCTGCCTGTGACGATGATTTAGTTTTTCCTTTTGAAACTATTAAGATTATTATTGATAAAAAGAGTTTTGTTTATCTTAAGGGCTTGGAGTTAGATTACAAAGAAGAAGGTTTAAATAGCCATATTAAATTTAATAACCCCAATGTTAAAAATGAATGTGGATGTGGGGAAAGCTTTAGCGTTAACAAAACATAGTAAGTTTTATAACTATTAGGTCTGGATGGATTTAGTTTGTTCTTTAAGCTATAACTTATTAATGTCCATAAAAAAAAGCTAGTCTTAGGTTTACAGGAGGCAAACGGATGCTTGCTAAAATGACTGCAGTGGATGCTGCCAAAATATTAAAAGTGAAAGAATCATGCATTCACCGATTATTACGGGAATATAATTTACCTTTTGTAAAAACCTCTAGTCATACCTATTTTGGGCACGAAACGGCTAGACAATTATTTGATTTTAGATTTACGCCTCAAGTAGTAGTTTTTCAAATTGTAAAAGGAGGGACTGGTAAGACCTCTATTGCGCACGAATTTGCTGTCCGATCTTATCTATATGGAGCTAAAGTTTTATGTATTGACTTAGATCAACAAGGTAATTTAACGCATGCTTTTAATAAAAATGCCGAAGCTACGCCGGTAATGGTTGATATTTTAGCAGAAGGATACCCGGTACAAGAATCTTTAATAAATATAGCTCCTAATTTTGATTTGGTAGCTAGTAGAATAGAAAATGCTTTATTAAACGAAGTAATCCGTTTAAAAAACCTTGAGTTATTAGAAGTGTATAGGCCACTTATTCAAGGTTTAAAAAGTAATTATGATTTAATTGTAATAGATTGCCCACCCAATTTAGATCAATCAGTTGCTGCAGTTGCTTTAGCTGCCGATTTAGTGATTTCACCTGTAGTACCAGAGCGTTTTGCTTTAGAGGGCTTAAGAATGACCTGTGAATCTATTTGCGAACTACAAAGTACTTATAATATAGAGATACCTTTTGGAATCGCACTCAATAAATTTGATACCCGCACCATTTTAGCGCAAGAAACCCTTGATATTCTAAGCCAATATCCCCTATACGAAGGAAAAGTATTAAACACGATAGTACGAGTATCGCAAGATTTGCCCAATGCTATTGCCAAAGGACGTTCAATTTATGATATGACAAAGTCGACAATAGCAAAAGAGGATATAGACAGCTTAACTCAAGAATTATTAGGAATACATAGAATAAAACAAAATAATAAATCCGGAAAACAACTAGTCAAGAAAAATAAAACCAGTCTTTCGTATTAAACCATTATAATATGTATAAAGATACGACTTAATCGACAATGAAATTGCCATAATTTCTATTACTGCTTAAATACATCTTCCAAAGCGTTGGCTTGTAATACATTGATAGCCCATTTGGTTAATATATCAGGACTTGCCTCATGAACCTTTTGCATATATTCATCTGGCAATTCTTCAAACTTAGCCTTTAATAAATGTACCAATATGTGAGTTTCTCCTTGAAGGACTCCTTGGTTAATACCTTTATTAAGCCACATTTGCTCTGCGTTAGTTATAAAACTAAATTTTGATTCCCCTTCTAGTTGTTTCACTTGGCTTATATATTTTAACGAAAATTCTTCGTTTAAAGCCAGCATTTTATCGATAAATCTTAGCAAAGTTAGGACAATTTCTCTATCTAAACCGTGCGTATACAAAAATTTAGTCAAATTAAATTTACTTATAAGCTTTTCTTCTAATTTGCCCGAAGTTTCTATAGCTGCTAATTGGGCCAAGATAATAATAACAAAAGGATTTTTACTTTGCTTCAGCTCATCTTTTTTGTCCTTATAATCCAAGATTTTTAAAATGGGATATTCAAACTTTAATTTTGAACCACAGAAATCTTGGCAATATTCATTAGGCCGCCAATTTTTGTTTCCGTCAATTAAAATCGCCAGGGAAGCTATGTCTTTTTTATACATATCGAAAATTCGGTAGCGATAAATGAACATGCGTTCACTAAAATCTATCTGCTTGCTTAATTGCACCTCAATGTGAATTAAAGCAAATACTTCAACTCCATCTGTGCGCCAAAATTTAATAATTTTATCAGCAATTCTTTTATCAATTTCTTCTTTTTTAATTAGAGCATGCATTTCATCCTCTAACATTTCAGGTTTTTTTGTCCAATCAATTTTATCTAACAATTCAGGCCAACAAAGCTCTATGAAGTCCTTAAAATAACTTCGTAAAGCTTGTTTCCACGCCCCATCGAAGCCGATATTTCTTTTTTCATCTAAATAACCTTTACTAATTTTAAGTTGCAAATTTCTTCAGATTATACAACAAAATTTGATTTTTTTTCGTTATATAAATATTAATTTTACACGCTATAATATTGGCTTTCTGAAATTACTTGCTTGCGTTTTCAGGGAGTTTATCAAGTGAAATAACAGGTATCCGTTGTATAAGATAAAAGGCTAGCAAAATAATTACTGCGGCAAATGAAATGCCAATTTGTACCGAGTCAATTAATGCCTCTCGTGCGGTAGTCATCAATAGATCTAAATTTTTATGGGATATGCCAGCAAACGTTTGTTGTAAAAAAGCAGCATCGCCATGAGTTTTAGTCAGTAATACTTTAGGATCTAAAAATTTAGGAAGCCATAATTCTAAATGCTCTATTTGAAGCGCTTTAGTAATTTTGTGTTTATATAAATGATTGATGATAGAGCCAATAATCCCCGTGCCTAGCATGCCTCCTATTAATCTAAAAGATTGTATAAGCCCCGTGGCAATGCCTAAGTTTTTTCTTTCTATTAATTGTTGTACAAAAATACTAAGATTAGGAGAAACAAAGCCAAGCCCTAAACCACCTAAAGCCATATAACTTAGGATGGCAAGATGACTGGTATGGGGGGTTGTTAAGATAACTCCAGTGCAGGCACTTACTAATAATACAAAACCTAAAATTAACATATGATTAGGGATCTTCATTTTAACAACACTGCGTGAATTAATAATACTGGCAAAAGTCATGCATACTACCAAAGGGGTTATTAAAATTCCGGCCTCATGGGCTGCCATATTAAATCCTGCTTGTAATAATAACGGCATATAAAAAAGTAGGGCGAACATGACTACCCCTAATAATAAAGCTAAATAAAATATTTCTATAACCCCTTTGGTATAAAATAATTGTAAGGGTAATATGGGATCTTGAATTTTCTTTTCCCAATAAAAAAGACCATAAAAAGAAAATACGCTAATGGTAATGAGCAAAAGGGTAGTAATCGATATATCATGAGCTGGGATAAATTCAATAAACAATTGTAAAGAACCAAGCGCTAAAGATAATAAGATGGCTCCTCTCCAATCTAATTGATTATGTTGAGGGGTTTTATTATTACGGATAACAGGCATAAAAACCCATACCAAGCAAAAAGACAGTATGCCGACTGGTAAATTCACATAAAATACTGCTCGCCAAGAATAGTAGTGAGTTAAAAGTCCACCTATCGAAGGACCTAAGGCATTGGCAATTCCAAAAGAGGAACTAATAATAACAGCCCATTGCAAACGTTTTCTGGTGTCAGGAAATAAGTCGGCAATCGAAGCAAAAGCCGTGGCAGATAACATGCCGCCACCAATACCTTGTACTGCTCGAGCTAAAACTAAAAACAGTATGGAATCTGCATAGCCACATAAAGCAGAAGCACTAGTAAAAACTACAATTGCCCACAAAGTAAAGATACGACGGCCAAAATAATCGCCTAAGCGTGCAAAAATAGGTACAGTCACGACTGACGTCAGTAAATAAGCGGTAGCTACCCAAGAATAAAATTCTAAACCTTTGAGTTCTGCAACAATAGTGGGTAAAGCGGTACTTACCACGGTTTGATCAAAAGCAATTAATACCGCAACAAATGCAATACCTGACATAGCTAATAAATATTTTTTAAAAGTTGCAGGTAAAGTAGTAGTCATTGAAGAGCTAGCACTGTTTTTTTCGGGTTTAAACATTAAAACATCCTTGTTTTGTTGTGACACTACCTCTTACAAAATGCTAGGCGCCTAAGTAGAGTGATTTTTTTGTATAACATTTTTATTAACCACTGCGGTAACTACCGCGTCAGACCAAATATTGATAGCACTTTCTAACATGTCAATAAGAGTATAAAAAGGCAAAATAATACCCAGAATATAGATGGGCACATGATTTGTCGCTAAGAGCGCACTGGCTAAAAAATAACATCCCATCGGTACCCCAGCATTCCCTATGGCGGCAATAGTTGCTACAAAAATCCAGCCTATGTATTCAATCATAGTATACTGGGCGCCATGTAAACTGGATACGAATAGTACCGTAATTAAGATAAAAGCTGCACAAGCATTCATATTAATAGTGGTGCACAAAGGAAAAGAAAAGTGTGCTACCTGTTTTTGAATGCCTGCTTTTTCTTCAGCGCATTGTAGCGCAAGCGGAAGTGCTGCCGCCGAAGATTTGGACCAAAAAGCAAAGCTAATAGCGGGCAGCATGTTTTTAAATAAAGCAAATACCGGAATACGTTTACATAACAGCACTATAGGCAAAACAATAAAGGCCTGTATTATATTAGCAGCTACAATACACAGCAAATATAAAGCAATTTCTTTACTATCAAGCCCTTTTTGCATTTCTTTTACAAATAAGATAACAAAAGCGCATATTGCAAACGGCATTGGTTTAACAAAAAAACCTGTCATTTTTAAAACGGCACTGTAGAGACTCGAAAATAAATCATGTAAAACAATACGGTTTTTGCTAGGTAAACCTACAGTTGCCAGACCAAATAACAAGGCTAAAAATAATACGCCTATTACATTCCCTTCTCTAAAGGGTTCAATAATGTTAGAAGGAACCAAATTAAAAAAATGTTCAAAATAACTGCTTTGCACCAATGTTTCGGCATTGTTTACTATAGTAGTATTTAATAAAACATGATGGGGTTTTATATTTAAAAATAATAATAATGCAACACTGGCTGCAATCAGGGTAGTTAGCAAAGTATATTTTAAAACCGTAATACTTAAATATTTGAACTCATTGAGATTACTCATTTTGGTTAATGTCGCAACCACCGAGCAAAAAATAATAGGAATGCTAACTAATTGTAATAATTTGATAAAAGTGCGAGCGACATAATCCGCGCCTAGATAAATAAGGTCGTTATTCAAGTTGCCTAAATATATGCCAATTATTATAGCACTTAAGTAATATAAGGAATTTTTTGAAATTTTCATTAACTAGCCTTCAAAAGTCATAGCTGGAAACCAATTATATCATGTTTTTCTGTACTGCAATTTACTTTTGACATAGCTGCAAAAACTGAATGATGCTGGCGATAGGTTAATTATAAAATTTATCTAAGTAGGTAAACTTTCCTTGACAGTGCCTGGTCGCCCTAACTATAGTGTTAAGAAGTGGGGAAAAGTGGATAAAAGTGGTTTTTTAATAAGTAATCTTATTAATTTTTGAGGTGTAGAGGTGTATAAGCGTGTTTAGAGGGCTAACTGCAATTAGTGTAGATGACAAAGGGCGTTTTAGTATGCCGGCTCGCTATCGTGAAACACTCCTGGAAGAAGTAGAAGGCCAACTTGTAGTCACTATAGATACCCAAGCTCCATGTTTGCTGTTATATCCCTTAGCCGATTGGGAAATTATTGAACGTAAAATAGAAGCTTTACCCAGTTTTAATCCTGCTTCAAGGCGCGTACAAAGGCTATTAATTGGTCATGCGACCGAAGTTGCTTTAGATGCTCAAGGCCGTTTACTTATACCTACTCTGCTAAGAGATTATGCTAAAATAGATAAAACACTAATATTAGTAGGTCAAGGCAAAAAATTTGAAATCTGGAGCGAAGAAACTTGGAATTCGGAACGGGCTCGTTGGTTAGAACCTGGGATCCAGGATGAGCAATTAGCTTTTAATTTGCAAGAATTGTCGTTGTAAGTAAATGTCATGGATAAATTATTACATCAACCAATCATGGTGAGTGAAGTGTTACAGGCTCTTAAAATTGACCCTGATGGAATATACATTGATGCAACTTTTGGGAGAGGGGGGCATACTAGTGCTATTCTATCTGCTGTAAAATCCACGGCACGCGTTTATGGGCTCGATAAAGATCCAGCTGCAATTGCAGCAGGTCAACTGCTTAGTAAAAATCATCCGCAATTTAGTATACATCATACCTCTTTTGCAAATATTCAAGATTTTTGTAATCATCATGCCCTACTAGGAAAAGTAAGTGGTATTTTATTGGATTTAGGAGTGTCATCACCTCAACTAGATGATGCCGCACGAGGATTCAGTTTCAGACATAATGGCCCCCTAGATATGCGTATGAATCCCACTCAGGGTATGAGTGCCGCTATTTGGATTAATCAAGCACCTGAGGCTGAAATTATAGAAATTTTAAAAGTCTATGGTGAAGAGCGCTATGCGAAAAGGATAGGTAAGGCTATTTATGCGGCTATACGTATCAAACCGTTGACAACGACCGATGAATTAAGTGCTATTGTTTCTAAAGCACATCCGGCTTGGGAAAAACATAAACATCCAGCCACTCGTAGTTTTCAAGCGATTAGAATTTTTATCAATCAAGAATTGCAAGAATTACAGCAGGGCTTAGAGGGATGTCTGGAAATATTAAAGCCAGGAGGCCGTATGGCGATTTTAAGTTTTCATTCACTTGAAGATAGAATAGTAAAGCGTTTTATCCAAAAACATACTCAAAAAGATAAGCATGCGGTGGGTTTACCTATTGCTAATGCGCATTTCACTTCGCGTTTGAGTAAAATAGGTAAAAAAATTACTCCCTCACTGGAAGAAATTCGTGATAATCCTAGGGCAAGAAGTGCGGTTATGCGTGTGGCACAAAAGGAATAATATACTATGCAAGCAAAACCCAAAAAGAAAACGCAATTAAAAGGATTATTAAGCCCTTGTCAAGCTTTTAATAGTAAAGATTTTGTAGGCTATACGATGTTAATGGGCCTCGTATTAGCCTCTGCGCTTGGCGTAGTCTATACTAAGCATCAAACACGCAGCCAATATGCAAGCTTACAGCAATTGCAGTATAAAAGAGATAATTTACATGTAGAATGGAGTCAATTGTTATTAGAAAAAGGAACTTGGGCAAATGACGCCAGAGTAGAGCGCGTAGCTCGAGAAAAATTAAATATGGAAATACCCATTCAAAATCAAATTATTGTGATTCAAGAATGAAATATTATAAAAAGCAAAACATAAAATACAGTATTCGCCTTGGGTTTATGGGCAGTATTTTATTGACTGCCTTAATGGGCTTAACTTGGCGTGTTATAGATTTGCAAGTATTTGAAAAAAAATTCTTAACTTCTCAAGGTAATGCTCGTACTATGCGGGTAGTCACCACCGCGCCTTATCGTGGCATGATAACCGATAGAAATGGTGAACCGCTGGCGATTAGTACGCCTGTAGATTCGGTGTGGGTTAATCCTAAAGAATTTGATAATACGCCTCAGAAGATTCAACAATTAGCTCGTATTTTAGAAATATCTGAAGCTCAATTATTAAAACGATTGCAAAAAAACGCTGAGCGTGAATTTTTATTTTTAAAACGTCATGTGTCCCCAGAAATTTCAGACAAAGTACGTAAAGTTGAAATGAATGGAGTGCATTTAAAATCGGAATATCGTCGCTATTATCCAGCAGGCGAAGTCACAGCCCAAGTTTTAGGTTTTACTAATTTAGATGGCCAAGGGCAAGAAGGTTTAGAGCTTACGTATAATGAACATTTAAAAGGGTCGCCTGGTAGTAAGCGTATTATCAGAGATAGGCGAGGGCGCCAAGTGGAGTACATTGAAGCGCTTAAAGATATGCGTTCTGGGCAAAATGTTACTTTGAGTCTAGATCAACGCTTACAATACTTGGCGTACCGAGAATTAAAAGAAGCAGTAAGCGCTCATCGTGCCGCAGCAGGTTCGGCTGTGGTGTTAGATGTTGAAACGGGTGAAATTTTAGCGATGGTAAATCAACCTTCTTACAACCCAAATTTAAGAATTCGTCACCGTGACGATAGTTTTCGCAATAGGGCCGTTACGGATGTATTTGAACCCGGTTCAGTTATTAAAACATTTAGTGTCTTAAGTGCCTTACAACATGGAAGAGTTACCCCTGCTACTTTAATTGATACTTCACCAGGCTGGCTTAATATAGGTGGTAAGTTTGTTCGGGAAGATAAAAATAAAAATCATGGGGTAATAGATATTGCAACTATAATGAAAAAATCTAGTAATGTCGGCGTAACTAAGCTTACTCTTTCTTTACCCCCTGAAAAATTATGGGATACCTATGTGCGTGTAGGCTTTGGTAAAGTGACCGGAAGCGGATTCCCAGGGGAAAGCGCCGGTAATATTATCCGACCTCATAAAAATAGTCCCTTTGTGTTAGCCACTATGGCTTTTGGTTATGGATTAACGGTTACTCCCTTACAATTAGCCCAGGCGTATGCGATTATTGGAGCAGAAGGTGTAAGGCATTCTGCACAGTTTTTAAAAGTAGAAAAACCTACTTCCAGTGAACAAATAATAGATCCCGCAACTGCAGAGCAATTAATTGATATGTTAACGGGGGTGGTTGAGCAACCTGGTTCAAATGCCAAAGTAGTAGGATATCATGTTGCGGGTAAAACAGGTACGGCACGTAAAGCCAGTAAAAATGGCTATAGCCCTAATGAACATTTGTCTGTTTTCGCGGGCCTTATTCCTGCTAAAAACCCACGGTTTTCTATTGTCGTGATGATAGATAAACCTCAAGGTGGGGTTTATTATGGAAATTTAGTAGCAGCCCCTATATTTTCTAAAATTGCTTCTGGCGCAGTACGACTATTTAATATAGCTCCTGATATTTTAGAACCTGCTGGCTTTCATGTAGCGCAATCTGATAAACTACCTCGTGAATGAAAGCATATCTTATTTGGGAATTTGTCTCTTTAAATGGCCACCCTCACCTTACAAGCTATAAGCCAATTAATAGGAGCCAAGTTTAGTGGTGTAGACGCTCCTTTTACAGGGGTTGCCATAGATTCTCGCCGTATAAAAAAGGGTGAATTATTTATTGCGCTTAAAGGTCAACAGGTGGATGGGCATTTATTTATTCGGCAGGCGGAAGCTTTAGGTGCTGCAGGATTTTTAGTAAGCCAACCTATTGATACCAAGTTAGCAGTTATTGAACTAGAAAATACCCTGCAAGGCTTGGCTCAGATAGCTCGGGTATATCGGCAACAATTTACTATTCCTATTATTGCGGTAACTGGTAGTTCTGGTAAAACCACCGTTAAAGAGATGTTAAGCAGTATTTTAAAAAAAGTATACAAAATACATGTCACTCAGGGTAATTATAATAATGAAATAGGCCTACCCTTAACCTTATTAGGATTGCAAACAACGCATGAATGTGCAGTGATTGAAATGGGCGCAAGGCGCCTTACAGATATACAATATTTAATGGATATTGCTCATCCTACCCTCTCTTTAATAACTAATGTTTCTACCGCACATCTAGAAATATTTGGCTCTACTGAAAATATAGCAATCGCCAAGGGGGAAATTTATAAATATTTATCTCCCCAGGGTACAGCAATTATTAATAAAGATGAGGCTTATGTATCTTATTGGAAAAGCTTATTAACTACGCAAGATATTATAACTTTTGGGATGACAAATCAGGCAGATATTAGCGTTGCAAATTTTCGGCTTGAAGCTACTCAATCCTGCTTTACCGTCATAACGCCCTTAAGTCGTGCTGAAATTAATTTACCAGTGGCTGGATTGCATAATATTAAAAATGCACTGGCAGCTATCGCCGTAGCCTATGCTTTAAAAATAGATTTATCCATTATAAAAGAAGGCTTAGAATCGTTCCAAGGGGTGCAATCTCGCTTAGAATGTAAACCAGGGATTAATGGAGCTACTATTATTGATGATACCTATAATGCAAATCCTGATTCTGTAAAGGCTGCATTACAAGTGTTACAAAATAGAAAAGGTAAAAAAATATTTATTATGGGCGATATGCTTGAGTTAGGAGCAGAATCCATAAAAGCACATCAAGATATAGGACTATACGCTACAAATTTATCAATAGATGCCCTATATACTTATGGAATATTGGCCAAAGAAGCAGTATCAACCTTCGGAAAGCATGCTAAGCATTTTACAGAAAAATATGATTTAATTGCCGCCATTACCTGCGAATTGGAGGCCAATACTACGGTATTAGTAAAGGGCTCTCGAGGGATGCATTTGGAAGAAGTGGTTGCAGAATTATTAGCCTAAATTTATTATTTATTAGATAGGGAAGCAAAATGTTATTATGGCTTGCAGATTACCTAAATTACTTTTCTCGTAGTTTTAATGTGATTCATTATATTACCTTACGCAGTATTCTTGCGGCAGTAACGGGTTTAAGTTTTTCTCTAATAGCGGGCCCCGCTATCATTGGGCGTTTAAAAAGATATAAAGTAAGTCAAATAATCCGTGATGATGGCCCTAAAACCCACTTAAGCAAGGCAGGTACCCCCACTATGGGGGGCATTATGGTATTGTTAGCTATTACTTTAAGCACTCTGTTATGGGCAAACTTAAAAAATAGTTATATTTGGATAACATTATTCGTTACTTTAAGTTTTGGCGCTATTGGTTGGGTAGATGATTATCGTAAACTTATTTTAAAACATCCTAAAGGTTTAGCCGCACGCTGGAAGTATTTTTGGCAATCAGTAATTGCTTTTTGCACCGCAACTTTTTTATATGTACATGCAACTCCTGTGGAAATTCAATTTATTGTACCATTTTTTAAAAATTATACGTTTTATTTAGGAGGTTTTTATATATTATTAACTTATTTTGTAATAGTAGGTACTAGTAATGCGGTTAATTTAACCGATGGCCTAGATGGTCTAGCAATCATGCCGATTATACTAGTGGGTGGAGCGCTTGGTATATTTGCTTATGTATCAGGGCATGCTGATTTTTCTTCTTATTTAGCAGTGCCGCATGTGGTAGGAGTGGGGGAACTTTCCATTTTTTGTGGGGCGCTGGTGGGGGCAGGGCTTGGCTTTTTATGGTTTAATAGCTATCCAGCTGAAGTATTTATGGGCGATGTTGGCTCCTTAGGTCTAGGAGCAGCATTAGGTATTGTTGCGATTTTAGTACGACAAGAATTAGTATTATTCATCATGGGTGGGATTTTCGTTTTAGAAACCATTTCTGTAATGTTGCAAGTGGCAAGTTTTAAATTATATGGGAAAAGAATTTTTAAAATGGCACCTATTCACCATCACTTTGAATTGCAAGGATGGCCGGAGCCTAAGGTCATTGTAAGATTTTGGATTGTAACGGTAATTTTAGTATTAGTAGGTTTAGCTACTTTAAAATTAAGATGAGGTATTTTTTATATCCTCAATGTACTAAAATAAAAATTAATTTTTTAAAAAAGTACAGTATACAATGTCAACTAACTTTTTAATTTTAGGGCTAGGTGAATCAGGTTTTGCTTGTGCAAAATTCCTTTTGAATCAGTCTATTCCTTTTATATTGGCAGACACCCGGGTTGCACCGCCTTATTTAGAAAGCATAAAACAACTGGACCCCTCAATAAAAATATATTTAAGTAAGCTTCCCGACGATATTCTACATTCTATACAAAAAATAATTATAAGCCCAGGCATGGATTTAAAACATCCTTGGATTGAGCAATTTAAGTTACAAAGTATTCCCATAATCAGTGAAATTGAATTATTTGCAAGCTATGCGACCGCCCCTATTATCGCTATTAGTGGCTCTAATGGAAAAAGTACGGTAACTACTTTAGTTGGAGAGCTGGCAGCTGCTGAAGGTGTAAAAGTTGCCATAGGTGGAAATTTAGCCCCTCCGGCAATAGATTTGTTAACCTTAAATCCCGATTTATATGTATTAGAACTATCGAGTTTTCAACTGGAAAGCACTTTTCATTTAAAGCCTCTAGTGGCGACTATATTAAATATTAGCCCCGATCATATGGATAGATATGGGACTTTACAAGAATATATCCAAGCCAAAATGCGTATTTTTAAAGCAGCAAAACATATAGTGTATAACCGGGACGATAGCCCCTTATTACAGTTTATGGAGCTCAGTAACACTCCTCACATTAGCTTTGGGGTAGGGGCACCGGAAAGCAACACTACTTATGGCTTAAGAAAAGAACACGGAGCATTATACTTAGCACGAGGTGCAGAACTACTATTGAATGTGCAAGAGTTAAAACTGTTGGGAACTCATAATTATGCTAATTGTTTAGCTGCCCTAGCTTTAATGGAAGCTGCAGGATTTAACTTTAGGTCAGCCGCTAATAGCTTAAAATCTTTTGTAGGGCTTGCTCATCGTTGTGAATGGGTTCGTATGCATAATCAAGTCCTCTATGTTAATGATTCTAAAGGCACTAATGTAGGCGCTGTTATTGCAGCTTTGCAAGGTTTAAGCCCTGTCATTCCAGGTAAATGGATATTAATTGCTGGGGGACAAAGCAAAAATGCTGATTTTACCGATTTAATTGGGCCTATCAGCCAGCATTGTAAAGCAGTTATCTTATTAGGTGAAGATAAACAGCAATTGCATGAATTATTAAAAACTGCCAGCCGATGCTATGTAGTAGATACTTTAGCAGAAGCGGTAAGCTTAGCTGCCAAACAAGCTAAACCTGGCGAAGGCGTCTTATTGTCACCTGCTTGTGCCAGTCTTGATATGTATGCCAATTATGCCCATCGCGGCAATGTATTTAAGCAATTAGTACAGGAATTATAAAACATTCAGGCGTTAAGGATTAGTAGATGAAAAAAATTGATTTATTCGACCCTTGGTTTTTAATATCTATTATTACTATACTGGGCTTAGGTTTTATTATGGTTGCCTCTTCTTCCATACCTATTGCAGAAGGTAAGCGGCTACCAGCCTTTTATTTTGCATCTCATCAAGCTATATATCTTTTATTAGGATTAGTAAATGCAATAATTATCACTTATATCCCCATGCGTTTTTGGGAAAAATGCGGCTTATTTTTATTGATGGCAAGTATATTTTTTTTGACGGTATTATTATTACCTGGCGTAAGCCGTAGTGTGAATGGCAGTGTAAGATGGCTTTTTATTGGACCTTTTTCTATTCAAGTATCAGAATGTGTAAAATTAGCGACTGTCATTTATATGGCAGGGTATTTAGTGCGCCATGAAGAACAAGTACGCAATGAAATCACAGGTTTCGTAAAACCCTTAATAATATTAGGACTTATAAGTGCCCTGTTAATGTTAGAGCCTGATTTTGGGGCAACGGTGGTTATTGTGAGTACTTGTATGGGAATGATGTTTCTTTCTGGAGTACCGATTAGACGTTTTGCATCTTTAGTATTGTTAGTATTAATTGCCCTTGCCGTCTTATCCATTTCTTCACCTTATCGTGTAGAGCGCATGACTTCTTTTTTGAATCCCTGGGCCGATCAATTTAATAGTGGTTATCAATTAACTCAGTCACTCATTGCTTTTGGCCGCGGGGGTTGGCTGGGAGTAGGGCTTGGCAGTAGCATACAGAAATTATTATATTTACCAGAGCCCCATACTGATTTTTTATTTGCCGTGTTAGCAGAAGAACTCGGGCTAATTGGCGCTTTGCTTACTGTACTATTATTTTTTATCTTAATTTTCAAAGGCATGGCTATTGGTAAAAGAGCCATTGACGCTCAAAAATTTTTTCATGGCTATGTAGCCTACGGTATTAGTTTATGGCTTGGTATTCAAACTATGATTAACATGGGTGTTAATGTAGGGGTTTTGCCTACCAAGGGACTTACCCTTCCCCTAATGAGTTATGGTAGTAGCAGTAATTTGGTTGTTTTAGTAGCTTTAGGGATGCTATTGCGCATTGATTTTGAAACTCGTATTACCAGGTTATAACTTTATGAGTAAAAAAATAGATGTCTTAATTATGGCTGGAGGTACTGGAGGGCATGTATTTCCCGGCCTTGCGGTCGCTGATGCGTTACGCAATAAAGGTTTGCAAGTAGCTTGGCTTGGCACTAAAAAAGGTATGGAAGCATGGATAGTTCCAAAGCATAATATTGAGTTGCATTTTATTAATATTGCAGGGATTCGGGGGAAGGGTTGGTTAAATGCTTTATTGGCTCCCTATAAAATGTTAGTGGCTTTTTGTAGTGCCATACAATTATTAATAAAGTTACGCCCTGCATTAGTAATTGGTATGGGCGGATTTGTGGCAGGCCCTGGTGGAATTGCCGCTTGGGTTTTAAGAATTCCGCTGGTTATACAAGAACAAAATGCCTATATAGGTACTACTAATAAAATTTTGAGTTATTTTGCCAGTCGAATATATACCGGTTTTCCTAATTTGTTTTTACATCTACCGATAAAAAAACAAAAAAACGTATTATTTACTGGTAATACGGTAAGACAAAGTTTCTTAAACCATGTGCCACCAGAAACACGTTTTCAAGCGATTCCAGCAAGAAAACGCTTACTTATAGTAGGCGGAAGCCGTGGCGCAAAAATTTTAAATAGTCTAGTACCGGAAGCGTTGAGTCTATTACCAAAAGAAATACAGTTTGAAGTATGCCATCAAACCGGGGCTGGAGGAGAAGATATAACCAAAAATTTATATAAAAAATATAATATTCAAGCGAATGTTCAACCTTTTATAGATGACATGCCACAAGCTTACCTAAATGCAGAGATAGTGATATGTAGAGCAGGAGCACTAACCCTTGCTGAATTAATGTGTATAGGGGTAGGTAGTATTTTAATTCCTTTTCCTTTTGCAATTGATGATCATCAAACCATTAATGCTCAATATTTATGTAAAGCAGGTGCTGCTATTTTAGCACCACAAGCCATGCTTACGGCTAAAAAGTTAAGTCAGGTATTAAGTGAAATCTTACCAGATAATAATCGTTTATTACAAATGGCAGAGCAGGCTTATGCCTTGGCCTCTCGGGATGCGTTAACGCGAATTGTAAATGATGTAATGCCTATTATTAAGCTCCATCAGGCTTGTTAGGACGAAAATCAGTTTCAGTTGGTGTTATAGTAGGGGTGGGCACTAGGTGAGTGATAGCTTGTTGATGAGCAGTCGAAAAAATCACCGTGGGTCTATGTGGTTGTACGCTATTCACTGAATTTTTTGTTTCAATTTCTTGGATACGAGTGATGGCTTGATTGCATAAAATGGTGTAAATTTCTTTTAATTTTTTATCCCCTTTTTGTATTTTTTTTAAAATGTTATGATTAGTTTTTTGTGAAAAAACCGGTATGACCGTGGTATGATTTTTTAAAATTTGCTCAAATGCCCATATTGCTTTTATGGTATTTAATTCAGATACTATTTTAATGCTATTTTGTATCGATTTATTAAGGTTTTTTTCTACGGTTTGCATTTCATCAATACTAGTAATAGCAGTATTCATTGTAGTAGAAGTAATGATATTCTCGTGCAATTTATTGTAACCTGTAATTAATAAAGATTGTATTTTTTCAATAACTTGCTGTAAGGCGGCAGGAATGAGTACCATCAGCATAGCGGGCGCAACAATGAAGATAGCAGTCGCTTTAAATAAAGTTGAGGTGCTAGAATAAGCATATCGTAGTAAATTTTTACCTGCCAGAAATGAGGGTAAGGGAGTTGCTATTTTTTTTATTATAAATGCCATGAGTGCAAAAGGTGAAAGTATCATACAACCTAACATCGCCATAGTTTTTATAAACTTTGGTATATTATTCTTTATTAAAATAGCTATCAATAGCCCTCCTATTTTTTCTATTATTGTAAAATGAATCGCTCTTTGTAACAAGGTTGGAGTATTATAAATAGTAGAAGTAAAGTCTAAGGCTGCATTCATTACTATTTGAGGATTGCCAAAAAAACCAAAAGCTTTATTGGTAAAATAACTTTTTTGAAATGCTTCTTGAGCTCCAGCTTCTAAAATTTTTAGACAAGTATCGGAACAATTATTGATATAAAGATTAAAAGATGTAGCAGGGTTTGTAAGTGCTATCATTGTATCAATCATGTTATTAATCTTAAGTCCATTAAGGGTTGCGATGGGTAATTTTATAACGCTTGAAGGAGGAGTTCCTTTAGTGACCATATGCTTTCTTATTTCAGTGTTAATTTTTTTTTTAGCTTCTTCATTCCATTCAAAATGCATTCCAATTCTTTCGCTAGTATTGTCTTTATTGACATTTTCAGATAAAAAAAATCTATCTGGCCCATTCTCTTTAGGGGGCCACCAACTCCAGTAGATTTCATAAACCGTCTCTTGATAGGCGTCTTCGCTAGGTTTTAATTTAGTCTGTACCGTTTTTTTTTGATAGGGAATTTTAATTGCACTTTTATGGTTATGGGCATTGATTTTATTTATATAAGCATCGCCTATACTATTGGCCGGAAAAGTAATTTTTAATGCAGAGTGCCCTGAGTTCCCGCCAAAAGCTATTTGATCAATAAAATGCAGCATGCCATTACCAGCTTGGTAATTTGTACCCCAGGTAATAACTTGAACCCCGCATGCACTTGGCATATATGTCTGTTCCTATAAAAAATAAAAAAAAATTAATAAATAAAAACATTATCGGCCTAAGTAAAAAAAACTTAAGGGGACTATAGAATCATGAAGGAGGCTATGCACCTTTTAACTCATCAAGTCGTCAAGTTGTTAGTCAAGAGCTGCATTACCCCGCTTTCCACAAGGCTTGTGGCTAATATTAAGGATAGGACGTTTTAAAATTTTAGTGTAAAGCCGTTCAAAATGTTATTATATGGGGTTTGTATTTTTAAACTTAAATGTAAGTTGGTTTGTAGACTAACGAGGGTTTTCATGGTAGAACATAGAAACAGTATGCGACGTATTAAACGTATACATATGATTGGGATTGGTGGCGTGGGTATGGCCGGGATAGCCGAAGTATTGCTAAATTTAGGATATAAGCTTTCAGGCTCTGATATTTCTGCTAATACAATGACTGCTCACCTCCAAAAATTAGGGGTTACTATTAATTTTGGCCATACGGCTGATTATCTTGATGCAAATCCCATCGATGTCATTGTAGTTTCTACGGCTATCGACGCTAATAATGTTGAATTATTAAAAGCAAAAGAGTTACGTATCCCCATAGTACCTAGGGCACAAATGCTTGCTGAGTTAATGCGTTTTAAAGAAGGTATTGCTATAGCAGGCACGCATGGTAAAACCACGACTACAAGCCTGGTTGCAAGCCTTATGAATGAAGCAGGATACGATCCTACTTTTGTTATTGGTGGCAAACTCAATAGTTTAGGTACTAATGCCCGCCTTGGTAAAGGCAAATATTTTATTGTAGAAGCTTGTGAAAGTGATGCTTCTTTTTTACATTTTTCCCCCCTTATTTCAGTTATTACGAATATTGATAGAGATCATCTAGAAAATTATGGGGGTGACTTTGAACGCTTAAAAAAAACTTATGTCGAATTTTTACATCAATTACCTTTTTATGGCCTAGCGGTATTGTGTATCGATGACGCAGTCGTCAATTCGATTTTACCTTTAGTGGCTAGGCCCTTTGTAACCTATGGCTTTTCAGAAGCCGCTGATTATCAAGCCACAGATTATACTCAAAAAGGTATTCAATCTAGGTTCACTGTACAAAATAATGTAAATAATGAAACTTTTGAAATAATTCTAAATTTACCAGGTAAACATAATGTATTAAATGCTTTAGCGGGCATTGCGATAGCGCTCGAAGAAAAAGTTAATATACCAGCAATACAAAAAGCCTTAAGAAATTTTGAAGGTATTGGTAGGCGTTTTCAAATATTAGGAAATATTACCGTACAAGACAAACAAGCGCTCTTAATTGATGATTATGGCCATCATCCCCAAGAAATTAAAGTAGTGCTAGAAGCATTACGAACAGGCTGGCCAAATCGCCGTATAATAATGGTTTATCAACCACATCGTTTCAGTAGAACGAAAGAATTATTTGATGATTTTGCGGTAGTACTCTCTTCAGTAGATGTTTTACTTTTATTAGAAATATATGCTGCGGGAGAAACTCCATTACCGGGCGTGGAAAGTAGAGCATTATGTCATGCTATTCGTGCTAGAGGGCAAATAGATCCTATCTTTGTACCTGAAAAAGACAAAATAATTCAGGTGTTAAGTCCTGTAGTACAAGAGGGGGATGTGATTCTAATGCAAGGAGCAGGGGATATTGGGGCACTCGCATTGCATGTAGCTAATGCGCTACAGGCGACGGTAGCGTAAGCTAATGCAAGGTATTTTAAAATATAACGAAAATCTTAAACCCTATACTTCTTGGCGCATAGGTGGGCCTGCGGAAATATATTATCGGCCTAAAGACTTGAATGATTTAATGTTGTTTTTGCAAAGTAGTTACGTAAAAGCGCCCCTAATGTGGCTTGGGCTTGGAAGTAATGTGCTTATACGGGATGGCGGAGTAAAAGGGACTGTTATTCATACGCAAGGAGCACTAAATAGCTTAAGCATAGAAGGTAATTTTTTACGGGCTGAAGCAGGCGTAAGTTGTGCTAAAGTTGCAAAATTTTGTGCTAAACACGGCTTACAAGGCATGGAATTTTTTGCCGGTATCCCTGGCACTATAGGAGGAGCCCTGGCTATGAATGCCGGTGCATTTGGAGGGGAGACCTGGCAGCAAGTGGCGCAAGTGGAAACTATAAATGCATTAGGGCATACCCAAATTAAAGAGAAATCTTTTTATAAGGTTGCTTATCGCGCAGTTCAAGGTTTAGCAGATGACGAATGGTTTGTCGCAGGCTATTTTGTGCTTTCAAAAAATGAAGGTGAAAATCTACCCCATAAAATGCGTGCTTTATTAAAACAACGCAATCTAGCACAGCCTATCGGGGAATTGAGTTGTGGTTCAGTATTTAGAAATCCACTAGGACATTCAGCAGGTAAATTGATAGAGCTTTCTAACTTGAAAGGCATGCAAATAGGGGGCGCAATGGTTTCAAAAAAGCATGCCAATTTTATTATTAATATTAATAATGCCAAGGCTCGTGACGTAGAAGCATTGATAGCATATATTATAAATAGAGTGTGGCTTGATAGTAAAATCTTGCTTGAACCAGAAGTGCGAATATTGGGATTAGAATAAGTTTAATAGCTAAACTTAAAAGTCTTTGCTAAGGAATACTTGTGAAGCAATATGTTAAACATTTTTTGAATATAAGCTTTATTATAGCAATTGGATGGGGTTTATTGGTTGTAATTCAGTATTTACAAAATCCTAACCATTTTCCTATTAAAAAAATAGAGATTCATTTACTAAACGGAAAAACAAAAAGTGAAGATATTACCAATGCCATTACTGCTGAGTTAGCAGGGGGTTTTTTTAAAGTTAATATAGAAGCAGTTAAAAATAATTTATTAAGCTTACCTTGGCTTGCAGAAGTTATGGTAAAAAGAGATTGGCCAGATACTATTATACTAGAAATTAAAGAGCACACGGCTTTAGCACAATGGGGGCAAGCAGGTATTTTAGATACAGAAGGGGTAGTATTCTATCCGGCAGCTGCTGAAATTCCTCTTAATTTACCTCTTTTTTTTGGGCCGGCTAGTCGCTCTAAAGAAATGGTGAAAGAATATTTAAAAATTTTACAAGCTTTACATACTACTCATTTGTCAGTAAAGGAACTATTATTATCCAATCAAGGTGCCTGGGAAATAAAATTGGACAATGAAATAAAATTAATATTGGGTAAAACTGCGTTCAATGAACGTTTAGGTCGATTTACTAAAATCTATAGAAAGCACTTACAAGTATTACAGCCTGCTGTAGCCTATATAGACTTACGTTATACGAATGGGTTAGCTTTAGGGTGGAAAGCTGGGCATTCTCGTCCCATAATAAGTGAAGTAATTGAATGACTTTTAACTAATCAGGAGGCTAGAATCGAAATGCCTAAAAAAATTGACCGAAATTTAATAGTTGCGCTCGATATTGGCACCGCTAAAGTGGTGGCGGTGGTCGGCTATATAGGCTCTGATGGCGTGGAAATTGTCGGTCTTGGGACGCATCCTTCCCGTGGATTAAAAAAAGGTATCGTGGTGAATATGGATGCTACTGTGCAAGCCATTCAACGTGCTATTGAAGAAGCTGAAGCTCAAGCAGGCTGCCAAATACATTCTGTTTATACGGGCATTGCTGGCAGTCATATACGTAGCTTAAATTCACATGGTATTGTAGCAATTCGTGATTTAGAAGTAACACAAAGTGATATCGATAGAGTACTTGAATCTGCAAAAGCTATTTTAATTCCTGCTGATCAAAAAATACTCCATGTGTTACCGCAAGAATTTATTATTGACTATGAAGAAGGTATTCACGACCCCCTTGGTATGAGTGGGGTACGTTTAGAAGCAAAAGTACATGTAGTAACTGGCTCGGTAAGTGCTGCCCAAAATATTGTTAAATGTATCCGCCGTGCGGGCTTAGAAGTAGAAGAAATTACCTTACAACAATTGGCTTCAAGCGAAGCCGTGCTCACCGAAGATGATAAACACCTAGGAGTTTGTCTCATTGATATTGGTGGTGGGACTACCGATATTGCAGTGTATAAAGAAGGCGCTATTTGTCACACCGCTGTGATTCCCATTGCAGGTGACCAGTTAACTAATGATTTAGCTGTGGCATTACGTATACCCATTCAAAATGCAGAAAGTATCAAAATAAATTATGGGGCTTGTATAAGTGAATTGGTGGATGCTAACGAAATGGTTGAAATCCCTTCCGTAGGTGAAAAAAATATACGCAGAATTGCACGCAGTGATATAGCTCATATAATGGAGCCGAGGGTAGAAGAATTATTTACTTTAATTCGTCAAGAATTACAGCAACGAAATTTTGAAGAATGTTTAAGTTCAGGTATTGTATTAACTGGGGGAGCAGGACGTATGGAAGGCATAGTAGAGTTAGCTGAGCAAATCACTCAATTGCCGGTGCGTTTAGGCTTGCCACGCGGAGTGGTAGATACCGATGGCATGGTACAAAGCCCTATTTACGCAACCGCAGTTGGGTTATTATTACAAGGCCATCAAATACATGTAAATCATCGCAGTGATTTAATTATGCACCCAGGCTTAAAAGGCATGATGAGTAAAATGAAAGGCTGGTTACAAGGTAATTTTTAGTTTTTGAGCTTAATGTGGTAATATTAAAAGTTAGTTTTATGATTGCAGGAGAATGAAATGAGCACCACCTTTGAATTGACGGATAACTTTTCCCCCAATGCTGTGATAAAAGTCATTGGTGTAGGGGGCGGGGGTGGCAATGCAGTAGAATATATTGTTAATGCTGGAATACCGGGTATGGAAGATTTAGAGTTTATTTGCGCTAATACCGATGCCCAAGCATTACGCAATACTTCGACTCGCTCTGTTTTGCAATTAGGTACTAATATTACCAAAGGCCTTGGAGCAGGTGCCGACCCAGAAGTAGGGCGCCAAAGTGCAATAGAAGATAGAGAACGTATTCACGATGCGCTCGTTGGGGCCGATATGGTATTTATTACGGCAGGAATGGGGGGAGGTACAGGTACGGGCGCGGCTCCGGTGGTAGCTGAAATTGCCAGAGAACTCGGTGCCTTAACCGTGGCTGTGGTAACTAAACCTTTTCCTTTTGAAGGCCGTAAACGTATGCTGGTCGCTGAACAAGGTATAGAAAGGCTAGGGCAGGCAGTTGATTCAATAATTACTATTCCTAATGAAAAGCTTTTAAGTGTTTTAGGAAAAGGGGTAACTTTATTGGATGCTTTTAAAGCTGCAAATAATGTATTATTAGGCGCTGTCCAAGGAATTGCAGAATTAATTACTCGCCCAGGGCTTATCAATGTAGATTTTGCGGATGTTCGAACTGTCATGTCTTCCATGGGAGTTGCTATGATGGGTACTGGTACTTCATCTGGAGAAAATAGGGCAAAAGATGCAGCTTGTGCTGCTATATCCAGTCCCCTATTAGATGATGTAAATTTATCAGGTGCTAAAGGCGTTTTAGTCAATATTACCGCAGGTCTGGATATGTCTATTGCAGAATTTGAAGAAGTAGGAAATGCTATTAAAAATTTCACCTCCGATGATGCAACCGTTATTGTTGGTACGGTAATCGATCCTTCTATGGCCGACCATTTACGCGTTACCTTAGTGGCAACTGGTTTGAATAAACAAGATGGCAGAGCTTCAAGCCGTGAAGTACCTCCTGTATCAACCAATAATCGATTAGAAAAAACCATTATGACACGTAGGCCACTAGCACAAACCAATAATCCATTAGCCAATACTAATAAACGCTCCCAAGAGATGAGTGAACAGGAAATGGAGTATTTAGATATCCCTGCCTTTTTAAGGCGACAAGCAGACTAAACAGGAAAACCAGGATAAAACATGATAAAGCAAAGAACTCTTAAAAATTGCATCCAAGCCATGGGCGTTGGCGCACATACCGGTGCTAAAGTATTATTAAAATTAAAACCAGCACCGGTTAATACCGGAATTATTTTTCGCCGGGTAGACTTAAATCCGGTAATAGAAATCCCTGCAAGATTTGAGTATGTAGGAGACACTACGCTGTCGACTACCTTGATTAAAGACGGAGTTCGTATAGCTACAGTAGAACATTTATTGTCTGCCATGTCTGGACTTGGTATAGATAATGCAATTATAGAACTAGATGCTGCAGAATTACCCATAATGGACGGAAGTGCGAGTCCTTTTGTTTTTTTATTACAATCTGCAGGCGTGCAAGAACAAGATGCTCTAAAGCACTTTTTATGTATTAAACATCCTATAAAAGTCGTAGAAGGCGATAAATGGGCGAGCCTTGAGCCATTTAATGGTTTTAAAGTGTCCTTTACGCTTGATTATGATCACCCGGTATTAAAAGGCTCAAATCAAGAAGCAACCTTAGATTTTTCAACGGTCGCCTACGTTAAAGAAGTAAGTCGTGCCCGTACCTTTGGCTTTTTATCTGATTATGAATGGTTAAGAGCAAATAATTTAGCTTTAGGTAGTGGTTTAAATAATGCGATTGTATTAGATGATTTTCGTATTATGAATGAAGATGGTTTGCGTTATGAAGATGAGTTTGTAAAACATAAAATTTTAGATGCAGTAGGTGATTTATATTTATTAGGCAATAGTGTAATAGGCGCCTTCAGAGGTTATAAATCTGGCCATACGTTAAATAATAAATTATTGAAATCCCTGCTGGAGCAAAAAAATGCTTGGAGTTTGGAGACTTTTAGTGAAGATCCTTCCCCTATAGCGTATTTAAATTCGGCTACCGCGGCCTAAAATAAATCATTCAGGGTCGCCTCTGAATCTATTAGCTCATCACTATACATGCTGGGGCTTAGCCCAAAAGTAGTAATCATCGATATAAAAAATTGTTTATTCGTTTGGGTGACTTTTTTGTAAACTTCTAGCTTATTTTGTAAATTTTTAGCATATTCTTTGGTAATTTTAAATAGGGTTTTGCTATACTTTATTTCACACAGATGGACTATTCCATCATTTCTATCAAAGATTAAATCGATTTGTGCACCACTCATATCATTATTATTTTTCAAAGCCACGTGTCTCCAAGATCCAAGGGATGCGCCATCAGAAATTTTTAAAGCCTTTCTAATCTTTTCTAGATGTTTAAAGCAAATAGATTCAAAAGCATAACCAGACCATGCAATCCAAGCTGAGCTAGTCGACACTGCTTCCCAATATTTTGAATTAAGTTGTTGGCTAATGCGGCTATTAGAACTCGGATGTATCCAGTTCAAATAAAATAAAGTATATTCATCAATTATTTTAAAATATATACCTTTCTTTGTTTTGCCCCAGGGAATAAAAGAGATAATAAAACCCGTTTGTTCTAATTCTTCTAGCCAGGTAGTCAGCCTCCCTCCTTTTACATTAATCAAAGCTTCAATTTCTTGCCTGCTCACACCTTCCCTATTCTTAGCAATAATATGAATGAGTTGAACATGCATTTTGTAATTTGAAAACAAAGAGGAAAAAAGATTTTTGAATTCGTCTAATAAAGAGCCATTTTTTTGAAAGCACATTTGATTGATATTTTGAATAGCTGAAAGTCCTTTTTCAACCATGCTTAAATAATAGGGGATCCCTCCAATACACATGTAAAGATCTAATATTTGTTTATTGTCATAATTTATTTTATTGAACTTTAAAAAATCTTTTGTCTCACTTAAAGTAAAAGGCTCTATTAATAAGCGCATAGTCAATCGGTTGTGTAATCCGCCTCTATTATTAATAATTTTTTTAATTATCCACGAGGCTGGAGAACCGCAAATAATCAATTTAATATTAGGCATATTGACCCAAAAGCGATTCCAATAATAATCTAAGGCTTGTAGGAGAAGGCCATTTTTATCCGCCATCCAAGGAAACTCATCAAAAAATAATACTATTTTTTTTCCTTTATGGAGCTCAAAGCCTGCAGTTAATTGTTCGAAGGCATTAAGCCAGGAGGGTGCCGCTTTTAGTAGGATTGCATTGTTTAAAAACTTTGCACTAAGTTCCCTTGCAAACTCTGATCTTTGGATTAAAGGCGAAGCTTTTTTAATTCCTGTAGTATGGAAGAAAATACAATTTTTATCTGTAAAAAAATTTCTAATTAAATACGTTTTGCCCACTCTTCTTCGGCCGTAAACCGCTAAAAATTCAGCTTTTGAAGAGTGTAAAGCCTTATTGAGCTTTTTAAGCTCATAGACTCTACCTACGATCGTTATAGAACTCATAACTTGACCTCAAAGATAGGGACTCTATAGCAGGTTTTACATAAAGTCCTTATCGTGAATTTTTTTATTATTAAAAAATCTTTATAGCATAATAAGTGTAATTGCCAGTATAAAAAAATAGTTTTTTTAAACGCCCTTTCAACCTTGAAGTGCAATTATCAAATTTAAAAAAAATCTCATTGGACAAAAGAATCATAGCATCGGCTTGTATTATGTCAATAGCAAACTTAAAATTTATTCTAGATCAATCGTGGA
>Ga0302300_1000284_pt1 | contig 39779 bp, 33 predicted proteins | sample III_Palsa_E1_1_FD_198756 | JGI IMG/M metagenome (GOLD analysis project Ga0302300, IMG submission 198756) | Peat permafrost microbial communities from Stordalen Mire near Abisko, Sweden - III_Palsa_E1_1 | ecosystem: Environmental > Terrestrial > Soil > Palsa > Peat permafrost | place: Sweden...
CATGACCCTATTTAACACGGGTTCATTCATTTTCGCTCTATACTGAAAATTTATTAAGGTTATTTATCTTTAATTGATCAAGTCTATTAGAGATATTTTAGTCATTAACCAATCAGTAACTTAAATAGATATTTCATGGTTCATATGTGTTTTATCTTATTTTAAGTTCAGAGACTTTACGCGAAAAAGACATTAATGTCTTAAGATAAAGTCCATTTAGATTATTCCTAATTTAGCTTTATCCTCCTTATTATTAGATAAAAAACCTATTAAATAGAAAAATGAGGTTTTACCTTGGTTTGTTGGGTTTTCAGACGCTGAGGGTTGTTTTACGATTAGAATATTAAAAATTTCAATCAGTTTTGATTTTAGAATTGTATTACATATCTATGATAAAGCTATTCTTCAAGATCTACAAAAATTTTTAAAGGTTGGCTATTGTAGAGAAGAGGGCCTTCATTATTATATGTTTAAAGTTGGGAATTTAAAAGATATTATTAGTGTAATTATACCTATATTTGTTGAATATCCTTTATATACTGCGAAATTTTTAGATTTTAAAAATTTTAATTTGATCAAGAGAAGCCATGCCGTAGTTTGTGTATAAATAAATTGCCTCCTGAAAATTTTAAAAGAAACCATGAATCGTGGTAGACTTACTTCAGAATCATATCCTCTACCTAATGAATTAAACCCTTGGTGGATCGTAGGATTTTGTGATGGCGAATCTACTTTCGGAATAAAAACTTTAAAACCATATTTTCAAATACCACAACATGCTAAATCTCATGATTTTATGTGTTTGAGAATTCTAATTATAAAAAAGAAAAAAATGTGGAAGTTTATACTTGGTCTGATATAGAAACTTTATATAAAATTATGAAATTTTTTGAAATATAAAATTTACAATCAAGAAAGTATATTGATTTTGGATTATGGTGTGTCGTACTTAAATTACATAAATTAGGATATTTTTATATAAAAGATGGTAGACAATTAGTGGTTGAAATAAGTAATTGTATAAATAAAAAAAGATATTCGACAAATGAAAATTCTGTAACATTTCCTAGTCAAGAACAAATAGATAAAATTTTTAATCAATCCTCACCTTTTAGTTCTTATCATAATCAAAGTCATGAAGAAAATGCAAAAAGATTTGCTAAGGAAAAAGGTAGTCGAGAAGGATTTAAAGTTTATGTTTATAATAAAAATAATGTTTTAATTGAAGGTTCCCCCTTTAATTCATATTATGAAACTCAAAAAAAATTAAATTTAAGTAATCGTGTAATATTTAGATATATTGATACTGGCAAGTATTTTTAAAATCTCTATCAATTTTCATCAAATATAAAGGAATAATATAAAGATCATGCGTGATGTTAATTATGGGTGGTTAGTTCGTTATGGTCATTCAAATGGAGCTGCTTTTTTCTTTATTTGTGTGTATATTCATATAGCCCGTGGTTTATATTATGGATCATATACAAGTCCACGCAGTGGACTGTGGTCCGTTGGTGTAATAATATATTTTATTATGATGGGTTGTTTAGGCCCTACATGGAATTTTGATTCCAATCTTTATTTTATTTCATCTATTCCCTCTTTTATTTCACCTAATATTCGTTCAATACAACGTATTGGCCCACATGATTTTAATATCTTATCTATTATTATTTGTGGTTTATTAGGAGATTGGTGGGGAACTCTAGTAAAAGGGAAAAATAGCACTAGTGTGCGATTTAATTTAGAACAAGGAGAAAAAAATAAGGTTTATTTGTCTTATATGAATAATTTAATTTTTAATTTAGGTTATTCTAAATATTTTGAACCTCAACAATTTAATAAAATTGTTAATAATCAATCTCTTACTTTTTATCGTTTTAATACTTATACGTATACCTCATTAATGTGGATTTATGAAGGGTTTTATTATAATAATAGTGGTAAAACTATTAAAAAAATTCCTTCTTTTATTGCGGATTATTTAACTCCTCAAGGATTAGCCATTTGGATAATGGAAGATGGTTCAAGACAAAGAAAACAAGGAATAAATTTAGCTACAAATTCATTAACACATGATGAAGTTCTATTTTTAGCTGATATTTTAAAAACTAAATATGAATTAAAATGTTCTGTTGTAAAAGCTGGTTCTCCTAATCAATGGAAATTATCCATTTGGAAAGAATCTATGTCACAATTAGGAAATATAGTTAGCCCTTATATAGTACCAGAAATGAGTTATAAAATAAAAGATTATTAGAAAAAAAATTTCATAGTTCTATCCCGTTAATAAAATTATTATATAATTTACACAAAGAAAATAATTTTAGGTGATAGGAGAAATTGTGTACGGTAATTTCTCGTTAGCAATGCTAGTGCAAACGGTTAACGCTTAGTTTTAATGTAAGACCGTCGGTTGTGTGTACAATCGTGACAGACTGGTTCACTGGTGGGTGTCTGAAATGATGCTTAATGTACAGTCGGAATTCTTCGAAATAAAAAAAATTGGCAATCCGTAATTGACCAAATTTCGCATAAGTCACTTATTAAAAATAATAACAAGCGCCTTGTTATTCTAATTCGTGAACCTGGTTATTTGACTGCGCACGCTTGTTATCCGGGTCAGGAGAGCGCGCAAAGTTCGCCTCTTTAAATTTAAAACAAAAGGATTAAATTCATTACCTTTTGCAGTAAAATCACTGCTGATTTAATAATTAAGAATTTGACTGCATTCTTAGGTTATTATCATAGTCTAAAATGTTATAATTTTTTAAGTAACTTATTTATTCATAATTTTATTGATAATCATTTATTTTCTTTTTTTTTCTTTTTTAATAGTTTACGTACATTTAGTTCTATTTCTAACCCTCAAATTCCGAATGCAGAAAAAATTTATATAAATTTGCATTCGCTTGCTTCGCAGCTCCAAATTAAAGATGAAAATAGAAATAAAGCAGCTATTTATTGTATTTTTAATTATATTACTGGTGAAAAATATATTGGTAGTGCTAGTACTAATCGTATTAATACTAGATTCCGAAATCATTGTCTACATGGAACAGGAAGTAGTAAATTACGAAACGCTATAAATAGATATGGTTTAGAAAATTTTTATTTTTTAATCTTAGAATATTATTCAGGTTTAGTTTTTAAAGAAAATTTAAAAAAATCACATTTAAATTTACTTGCTTTGGAAAACAAATGGTTTAATATTTATTCACCTGAATATAATATTTTAAAAGAGGCTACATCTTCATTTGGTTATAAACATTCTATTCAAACTATAAATAAAATGAAAGAAAATTATAGTGAAGAACGTAAAACACTTATAGGTCTTTTAAATAAAAATAAACAATATTCTGATAAAGAAAAATCTATTTTTTCTAAAGCTGCTTTTGAACGATATTTAACTCAACCAAATTTAAGAAAAATTTTAGCGGAAAAAGCATCTAAACCTGTAATATTATATTTAAATGATAATATTACAATACATTCAAAATATTCAAGTGTTAGAAATATGGCTAAAGCTTTTTCTTGTTGTCATAAAACTATAAATAAAGCTCTGAATAACAATCGCCCCTTCAGGGGCCTCGGTTATATCAAATATGATACATCCGATAGCTAAAGCTATCGGATGTAACCCCCAAAATTAATTAAAATTTGAGGGGAAAATAAGACTAATTAATAAAAACATAGTACAATATTTTTATTGTGCGACATTTATGTTAACGGTCAATTTTAGTATTCCGCTTTAGAGACCGTCGATTCGTAAAGAATCGCTACAGACTGGTTCATAAATGGGTATAAGAAGCTATTAGTCCCATCTTGTAAAGATGGTGGTAGCTAAGAGCTTAAATATGCTTAATGTACAGTCGGACATTTAACAGAATTAACACTCTGTTTCAAGGTCTATATTTTTACGAGATATATTAATTTAGTTTAAATAAAGATACAAAGAAATTAGAACCCATGTGACTTAAACTTGGTGTTCCAGGTTACACGGAATAAAGGATTCTTTAATGTATTAATTTCTAAATGTTGTATGTTTTACCTTGGGGTCAAATGAGCTTTTGGGGTGCAACCGTTATAACTAATTTCGCTTCTGCTATTCCATATTTAGGTAAAGATATCGTTTTCTTTGTGTGGGGAGGATTCAGTGTTGATAATCCAACATTAAATCGTTTTTTTTCACTTCATTTTTTATTACCATTTATATTAGCCGCTTTAGCTATGATTCATTTAATATTTTTACATGTTCACGGGTTTAAAGGCCCAAAATTTATTAGAAAATTACATATTCTTCCAAAATTATATTTTATTCTTCCCAATATTAGATCAAATAAACGCATAGGTCCTCATTCTTCTGAAATTTATGAATTTTTTTTTGGATCTTTATTGGGTGATGCTTATGCTGAAAGATTGCCGAGCGGTGGAATAAGATTTTGTTTAAAAAAATCAATTATTCAGAAAGATTACCTATTTTATAAATATGATTATCTTTTGGAAAGAGGTTATGTTAATAATAATCCACCTGCTTTTCAAAAAGATAAATTAGGAGATAGTTATCGATTTAGTACTTATTCTTATTCTAATTTATTGTGGTTTTATCAAATTTTTTATAAAAATAAAATTAAAGTTCTTCCAGAATGGAATTATTTCATTCAATTTTTAACCCCTTTAGCCTTAGCCATTTGGATTATGGATGATGGTACTTATAAAGCACCAGGAATAAGAATAGCTACAAATTGTTTTACGAAAAAAGAATGTGAGATATTAATAGAAATTTTAAGGCATAAATACAATATTGAATCTTCCATTCATAAAAATAATGATAAATATCAACTTTATATAAAAAAGGAATCCATAAAAATATTGATAGATTTAATAAAACCTTATTTTCATTCGTCAATGTATTATAAATTAGGATTGTAAAATTTTTAATCAAATAGTCGTGAACAGAACATTAATGTTCTGTTCTAAAAGTCTGACAGGATTTTTATCGGTTAGATTCTTTAATCGGTGGCAATACTAGTGAAAACGGTCAAAGATTTTACAAAGGGTGTTGTAAAAAATAGACCGTCGGTATAAAACGCGCGCGAGCACGTCGGAAATCGCGACAGACTGGGTCACTGGTGGGTTGAGTTAAATACTTGGCTTAATGTACAGTCGAAAAGTATAAGTGGTAACATTTATATTTTGCTAATAATCCATTAGGAATCTCTTCAAATATGGATAAATTACCAATACATCCATATTTTATGTATAAAGATTATTTAGGGGTTGCGATATTTGGAATAGCTTTTTCATTAATTGTATTTTTTTATCCAAATATATTAGGTCATTCTGATAACTATTTGCCCGCAAACCCGCTAGTTACTCCAGAACATATAGTACCAGAATGGTACTTTTTACCATTTTATGCAATTTTACGTTCAGTTCCAGATAAATTAGGAGGAGTTGTTGGAATGATAGCTGCTATATTAATTTTATTAGTATTACCATTTTTTCATGTATCTTTAATCCGTTCTTCAACTTTCCGTCCATTATGGAAACTATTATTTTGGTTATTTGTAGCTAATTTCTTATTATTAGGATGGATCGGTGGAAATCCGGTAGAATACCCTTATGTGACGATAGGACAAATATTAACAATAACATATTTTATGTATTTTATAATTTTAGTACCATTATTTGCCTTTTTAGATAATGTGTTTACATTTATAAATATTAAAAATTAAACATGAGGCAATAAGGCCCCGCGATTTTCGGGGCTTATGGATAAGCCGAGCGCTTTAGACATGCGCGGGATGGACCCTTGAATGAATTAAGAAAACGTAAAATGTATAGAAACCCAACCAATACTGATAAAGTAATTAAAGAAATGTATAGAATCTATAACTCAGGGGTAGAGTGACTGCTTGATAAGCGGTATGTCATTAGTTCAAATCTAATTAGATTTACAGGTCAAGGGTGGCGCGGGTCCACAAGAGAGAAAAAAAGACCGGGAGATTTGACTATCCCACCGGCGACTATTAATTTGAGCGCTAGCACGGCTTAGCTAGTAAGATTAAATAGGCGGGCGACCCTACCATTTGGCCCCGGTTTAAACCGGGGCATCACGCTTTAGCGTGAATATAATTTAATCGGTAAAATGAAAGATTGTGATTCTTTTTATTACGGGTTCAAGTCCCGTTATTCACCTATTAAGAAGGCCGGAATTATAATAACCTAGAAAAGCGCGCGCGTAAAATAGTAAGAACCGCTAACCCGCGCATGTAGCGGGCGGATACCACCGAGAATTAAAGTCTTTTTCGTCTAATGGTTAGGACATTATTCTTTCACGATATAAATGTGGGTTCAATTCCCATAAAAGATACCTAAAGAAGGAGACACTCAAACGCACACCCAAGATAAAGATGAACTTGCCAAATTAACATAATGGTTATGTAACTGATTTGTAATTAGTAGGAAAAGAGTTCGATTCTCTTATTTGGCTTTAACCTCGAGAGAAAACGTGCAAGCGTGGGCCGAAAGCGAATGTGGATATGGTGGAATTGGTAGACGCATTAGATTTAGACTCTAACGAATTATTCATATGGGTTCAAGTCCCGTTATCCGCATATGACTCATCGTTATATACTAAATTTAAGTTGGAATACAAAAAATATGGCGTATATGCTGTTGTATTCAGTATTTAAACATAACCTAAATAATATAAAAACAAAATTAACGCGCGCAAATCCACTACAAAAACGTGGGATACTAAATACTAAAATGATTCGTAGCCGCACGAAAAGAATCAAAAATAATCAATTTAATATCAAATGGTTTTTTAACAGATACTTAAAATTATATTATCAAACCGCTAAAGCCACTCATCTTTCTAATATTGAAACTCGTCTAGATATTCTTTTATTTAGAACTAATTGGTTTATCAATAAAGAGGCAGTAAGAATAGCAATTAAAAGTGGATTAGTTCAAGTTAACAACAGAGTTGTGCAAGGGTTCGAACTAACAAAAGGGCATCTTCATTTAAATCCAGGGGATAGAATTAAAGTCGATAACAAATTTATAGGAAATAATTTATGGTTAACTTCACATTATAAAGATAACACAGGGAAAAATACTATGTCCTTAAAATTTTGGGCATCCGATTATAAGAATAAAATAATACCTAATTTACCATATTTAGAAATAAATAATAAAATAAAGACATTAATAATATTAAAAAAACCCAAATTTAATGAAATACCATACCCTTTTAATTTAAGAAAATTTAAAGCCTAAACCATTAAGCTACAAAAAAAACCATAACTGAATAAAATGAAAATAACAAATAAATATATAAATCGCGACACAAAGACACCCGTGGACCAAACCCCGTCGAATATATTAAATAAATCACGTGAAAGCACTCCAGCCGGGTATAAAAAACAAAATAGAAAAAGTTTACGTATAGCATTCCGTAATTTATCATTATCTGGATCCCTTGTCGGTATTAATAAAATTTAATCGGAGTCCTAACACGGGCCTCCATTGTGTATAGCCTATTATTCCTTATAGAGACATTAGTAGCCCCTACACCGCGCTTGGGCGCGGCTGACATTGGGAAATTTAGATAACTCGTCCAAAAGAAATTAGGCGACGGATAAGCCGTCTTACGGAATATAATATAATGGCAGTATATTAGTTTTGGGAACTAAAGGTTATGGGTTCAAGTCCCGTTATTCCGACATAAGAAACATGAAAACTTTATTATATACCTATATAAATTTAGCTAACTTTGGCCTTAATACTTTTAACTCAGGGTTTATCCCTAATAGCCCCGCGTCCGCTTTAACACGCGTGGGGTCTTCCCTATTTAGCTACTCAAGTAGCCGCCACATGCATAGAAGCTCTCCCCCTTTTTTGTTAACCCGCAATTTATCCACACAAAAAGGAATATCAAAGAAGTCCTCTGTGTCAGGACTTAGATCTAAAAAATTTGAATTATCTGTTAAAATTTTGAATACAACCTATTGGAATCCAGGACATACTTCAAATTCATTTACATTAAACGACTATCAATATATTAAATGTAAATGGTTATTTGAATTATTAATTGGAGGATTAGCCCCAATTCACAAGGATTATGGATACATAGCGCGCCAATGCGGAAATGGATCATTAATAAGAAAAGACGAATTAGGTATAACAAGATTTTATACTTCAAATTGGACAAATGAACTATTGGGTGAATATTCCCGAATCTATTCTTCCGCTATTGGTCCGACCAAATCAAACCCGTCCGGTCGATCACGCCATGGTGCCCGCGTCTAATCAAGATATAATTGGGTAAGCATAGCGCGCGGGTTTGAGATAGAACCGCTTTTAATTAATGCTGTTGGATTCAAAAACATTTTGGGTATCTTTTTAACCCTTAAATAATATATATTTATTCTTACTCCCCACTATAGTCCCTTATTTGCTTAATATTTTAATTTTTTAAATATTTTAGATATTATTTATAACTCTTAGAGGGCTATTATATTATTTGTTAATTTTGTGGACAGGTGTAATACGCCCAAGTCTTTTACCTATATTCAACTTTATTAAACAGTATTTATCTTAATATTGTCTATCCATTACTGGTAATTGATTAAATGTGTGATAAGATGGTGGAGTATTTAAATACCAATCTAATGAGTAATTACGATTTACTTTATTTAAAGATGTCGAATCAAAGAAAGAAATTGAAGGGAATGTAGTAAATGGTACTTTTTTAACAAATATATCTATTAATAAATATATGAAAAATACCGACGCAAGTAATGATATTAATGAACCAAATGATGCTATATAATTATATGGTGTATATGCGTCTGGATAGTCCGGCACTCTTCGTGGCATACCGGCTAAACCTAAGAAATGCATTGGGAAGAATGTAAGATTTACTCCAATGAACATAGACCAAAAATGAATTTTTCCTAATGTTTCATTATAAGCAAATCCTGTTATTTTACCAATCCAAAAATAAAACCCTGCGAATAATGCAAATACTGCTCCCATTGATAATACATAATGAAAATGTGCTCAATATTTTGGACTATATCTTAAAATATAATAAAATATTTTCTATACGTATAGTCTCTAAAGTTCCATAAATAGTTAGTTATTTATGTTACTTGTATATTTTTTCATAAAGAAAATTTATACATTTAGTATAGTTTTTCAAATGATCTATGTCTTTTGGTAGCAGCACAATTCTTTACTACATAATAAGACTTTTTTACCGAACTCGCGCTCGGGATCGGACTATATCTTTATAATATATATAATCAATATATGGTGCATATATATATATTATAGATTGCGTGTAGTCTCTACGGTGTCCTTTTTATTAAGCTAAATGTATAAAAAGGTTCCCACGGTATTGTCTATTATAATAGGTTTTATCTCCAATGGTTATTTGACCATTTTAATGCTTTACTTTAATATTATTATAGAGTTCACCGTTAGCCAATTAATTATTAATTGACCGATATAAATTTTATATCATAGCAATCTGACCTCATGACCCTTATTTTATTGGAATTACCCAATTATTATATGATATTAGTTTAGCTCCTAATAATGGAAATTTAGAAAAATGTTCGTATATTTTACATTTTGATTCATATCCTCCTATTGCAATTCTATAATGTGGATTTAAATTTTTTATAATTTTATCTTGAGTTATTTTCTGTTTACTATTAAAATATAATTTTATCATTTCTAATATATATTTATCATTCTTTTGACCTATCCTTAATTGATGTGCTCTTATACCTCCAGTTTTTTCATATTTAATTAATTTTAAATGTCCTTCTGCTTCTATAAATCCAGATAGCCATGGTGCAAAATATATAATATTAAATGGATTTAAATTAATAGATTGATTTTTTATTATCTCCGATTGACCATCATATTTAGTTTCCATAGGTTCTATGGATTCAGGGGATTTAAAACATTTTAAAGCATAATTATATTGACATAATTTTCTAGAGGTTAATAATGGATATTTTTCTAATAATTTAAATATTGTTAAGATATCATTTTTACTAAGTGCATACCAAGTAACATATTGAAAATTTCTTTCGATAACAACTTTACCACAAATAGTATTTTTTATTATATTTAACATATTTAAATTTTCTGGTAAATTTTTTAATGATATAAATATACGTACTCTAGCTTTTTTTCTAAATTTATCTATGCTAATACTCCCATCTCCTTCTAATAAACCTATATAAAATTTTTCAATATAATCTTTAGAAAGATTAGGACTTATTAACATAGTACTAATATATAATATTGAAGTATCATGTAAAGCAATATCAAGAGAAGCATTGGCTAAGATAACACCTGTTAATCCTCCAATAGTAAATAAAAATACAAATCCAATAGCAAATAACATAGGAGTATTTAAAACTATTGAACCTCCCCATAAAGTAGCTAACCAAGAGAATATTTTAATACCTGTTGGGACAGCAATTATCATTGTTGCTGCTGTAAAATATGCTCTAGTCATTATATAGATCATATAAGGGTCCCGCGAGCTTAGCTCGCGGGCCACTTGGTGGGTGTAATATAATCTTATTGTGATCTTAGTATATAATTGGACTATGTCATTTAACGTGCACAAAATAAACGGAAATATAAATTTATAGTGCTGTAGGCGTATAGTCTCTGAAGTTTTTAATGTTATAAAAGTTCTTAAATGGTGTTTATATTCTTTTGGTTCCCCGCCCTTGCGCGTCCTTATTATTATCTTTTTTTAACTCCTGTGCGGGTTATTTAGCTTCGCGCCCACATTCCCATAGATTTAAGATTTTTAATATCCCACTTTTATGTAAATGCTCTTTTCTTTGACAAATTCTATAGATTTTTCTGAATTTTAAAAATTTGGTAAATTTATATGATAATAAAGGGTAATTGTCTAAATGATTTAATAATTTTATCAAATTTCCACTTGGAAAACTAAATTTAAAGTGTGAAGCGAATATTCCGTTTATCTCTTTTCTAGCATTTAATTTATAATAATTTAATACTCTATTACTTAAACCTTTGGGTAATCCATCTTTTAACCCTCCATCTAAATATTGATTAAGCTTCGCGACTTGATAATTCTCAAGTGATGTATAATTGGTTGAACACATAAAGTTGTCAATGTTAGTATACGAACGAAGATGAGTGTCAATAGGGTGGATTTTAATATTAATACCTAGAAAATAATTTATATTTACTAAAGATAATCCAAATATTTGATTAGTCTTTGTTAATGTTAAATAAGATGTATTAATTATATCTATTTCAAACATAATTTGTGACATTAAATATTTACTTAATCCTGGTTGTTTGGTTCTATTTAATCTCATATTTTCTTTTTCACTCATTCCCAGATACAAAGCCTTTAAATTTAATTGCATTTGACCTTTTCGGATATTCGCATCTAAAACCCCGGATACCCAATAATGGGATATAAACGGCCCCGAGTAAACCCGGGGTTTAGTATAGCGGGGTCTGCAGAGCCCACTATGGTTAGGATTAGAAAAATGAGTAGATTCGGAACACTCTGAACAACATGGAATATTTTCAACCATTCCGCGCGGATTAAACTCCACTAGGTCACAATATTTTATATCAGGGGCCCACGTACTCAGTCCGTGGCCCATGTGATTATGAGTATTATGATGGTTATGGTTATTCGAGTCATTTAGATTCGTCAAAAAAAATTTATTTTTTGTTAATTCATAGATTTTTATAAGCCCCTTAGGCTCAACTATAGAATAATTAATTAAGGCTATGTGATCATATCTATGGATTTTACCAAATCCAATTATTTCTCTTAAAGTTTGAATTAGCATGATATCATTTATTTCAATATTTATCTTAATTACATATCCCAGCTTGTCAAAACTAGCCATTAATGAAACTTCACCACAACCCTGAATCAACCCAGTTAAATAATAGTTCCAATTTAACTTAGTAGTAGGTTTAGAATGACTCTTTAAATGGTTAATAATAATTAAAGGCAAATTTTTCATGGTGGGTGTGGGGGGGGCGCTTAAGCGCGTAGAACACCAGTGGTAAAAATATTCAGAAAGTAAAGAATAATATATTATTATCTTTTCTAAGTCAAACATAAGCACTACGATATATTTCTTGATTCCTTTTTAATAGACGCGCACGCGTCCTTCACGTGTATGTTATTCAATCGGACGGTACCTTGAATAACTTGAATTTGATTGTAACAGCCCGATCCTGGCCTAGGACCCGCCACGGGGATCCTGGGAGCTAAAGTGCATAGCGCCCAAAAGATGACACAATAAAGAAAATTATAAACATTTAATTACCAGCTGATTTATCTATATGAGTAAATTCACATAATAGGCCGGGTCCCTTAGGGACCCGGTCGCGCCGCGGGTTCAGCCCCCCGGGGTAACCCCGGGGGCCCGGCATCCCCGGTCCCGTATTCCAACAGAACATCGCAATTATATTACACTCAAAGTCTACTGTTTGGTCTTCTTTATACCTAAATACTAAAACTGGTGGGGGATCAAGTTATACCGCGTGCAACGCACGCGGCGGGTTTAACCCTCGGACCTAATTATTTGTAGGTATAAGTTAACCAAATGGGCCATCCTAGGATGGCCCAATAAACTGGCGCTCACGCGTCAGACATTTTAGCTTATAGCCTGTTGGGGGGCTTTAAGCCCCCCGAGTGGGTCAGGAATAAACAGATGGGCCATAATTCTTAAATATATGTTTATATTGGAGACCACCTGTTTTTTATAATATACCCTATTCCGCTGACGAATCTGTAAATTGGGACCGCGTGCGCCTACTTAGTAGGCGCGCGCGGTCGGACAACTTGGGTAAATATTTCGACGAAACCAGACGTCGGAAAGAGAGCCGCCCGGTTTAACCGGGCGGCCAAACATTAATTTATGTTGGTAATATACGACATGGTGATCAGAGACACTAAATTATCTACATCCATACCAACAGTGAACATGTGATGCTATGTTTGGACTATATAATATAATTTTAATTTTGAGTAATTTCAAGTATTTCTTCTTTTAATTTTAAAATGCTGTCAAATCCCTCTTTAGATAAATGATTTTTTGTTTCTATTAAATTTAAGGCTTTAGCCCATTTATCAAAAATTATACTTTTTTGTCCAATAAGAATATTTTTTATCATATAATTTTTTATTATAGATAGTTTATTAGAACTATCTATAGTATAACGAAACATATTTTCATCGGAATGCGAATTAACAACTCCACCAGCTAATAACGATTTAATATACAATAATTCTGATTTTGAATCTTTTTGATCTAAATAATAACGTAATCGTATTCGATAACCAGATCTCGTATTTTCTCTTTTTACAATATAAATCTTAAACCCGCCGTCTCCTTGAGTAAAACCTGACAACCAAGCATCATCTAAAGTAGGATAAAAAGAATCTTGAGTAAAACCTGACAACCAAGCATCATCTAAAGTAGGATAAAAAGAATCTCGAGTAGATTCGATAATAGATTGCCATTTATTTTTATTTAATACAACATTATCTTTAAAGACTAAAATTAATATTTTTGTATATTCTTGTTTATAAATACGATATGAATAATAACCATCCGCATCTAAAGAAATATGGCAAAATTTTAAATTAATATAGTTTAAAGGTTCAGGATCTTTTTGACGAATAACAAATAATTTACTGTTCTCTTTAATAAACCAGCCGCCATCAGCTTAGCTAAAACCTATAAACCATGAAAGAAATATAAAATTTGGTAATGAAAAAGATGTATTTTTATATACATCAAAATAAGGAGTAAAATTAAAACTATTTTCGCGTGTAGTCTCTGAGGCACCTATATTCATTTTAGTATAAAATCTATATGAATAAGTGACCTTCTGATTAATACATAATAAATGAGAAGCATATTGTGAGCTTATAATGTTCCGATTAATTTCAAAGTTTGTATATATTTTAATAAACATTCTTTTATATTATTTCTATTAGTATATTATCAGCCACCTTCTAATAAGCCCCCCTTGTATGTTTCAGAAAATAGCGAAATTATGGCAACTTAAAGGTAATTACCTTGGACCCATCACAAAGCCCACACAATAAATCCTAATAAACCAATAGATAACATGGCGTAACTTAGAATTAATTACTATGGAAATTTGTATTTCTTCTTGATTTCATATTTTGATTTAATTTTTTAATTATATTAAATCCATGATCCGTTAAATGATCTTTATTTTCTATTAATATCATTATTTCTTTAAATTCCGAAGCAGTCCAGCTGCTTCTGATTTTCTAGATTAGAAATCGTAAAATGGGGTATTATATGTTTTATTATATTATTTTTATCTTGAACATAATAATCACATCTGTATATATTTTCTCTATTTAATAAAGTTCCACAATTAAAAAATTTTATAAATAAATTCATTAATTCTAAATCTTTATTGTGTAATATAAAAACTATAATCTATTTTCGACCCTAATTTCTATCTATTATCTTCACGCAAATTAATATGAAATCCTCCGTCCCCTGCTACAAACCCTGAGACCCAATTCGGATTTAAAGAAATGGGGAATATGAGTTTAATTGGTTTGTCGATAGGTTTTATATTAGGATAATTATTTAATATTTTTTTAGATAAAGTTCCACGATTAATTGCGGCATAATAACTTAATATTAATTGAAATCCATTAATAGTTAAATGTTCTCCTTTTTCCAGAAATTTAACTACATCAGCCCAAAGAACAAAATCTTTATGTTTTGCAGTTAATAAAGAATATTTAGTAAAAAATAGGATAATAATATTTATTAAATCAATTCTTTTAGTTACTCTATAAACAGCAATCTTTTTATCTGTTCTAATAGTGACATGACCAACTTTAAAAAATGATTTAAGTTTATAAAGAATATCTAGATCTTTTAAATGTAAATTTATTTCAAAAGAAGCTGTAACTTTATATTTGTTTGACGACAGCTGACTTATTATAATAGTGAAACAACCTTCTGCATCTGTAAAACCTAAAACCCATTAAGGTTGAAGATTATTATTAGAATTAATTAAGGTTGAAAAATAAACGCCGGACAAAGCCAATAAAAATTTTAAATGCCCCAATTTAAGATTAGATTTAGTATAGATCGATTTAATCATGTTAGATATTTATAAAAGTAATAGAAATTCCAATTAATTTAATAGTAATATAAACTTATGGACGATATATTTATTTTTAGACCTTTTCAATCCAAAAATTATCTACGTAATGTCTCTGAAGAATCCCAAATAAAAGGGTTTCTTGCGGGTTAAACCACGAATAGTGTAAGAAAGAAAATTTATGAAAGTATCTATGTTCTTTAAATATTCCCGCAAATAGTAGATATTCACTTCATGCATAAATAATGAAAGTGGGCCTACGACCATACCTAAATACAACCGTGAGAAAACGGGTGGACTCTATCTTTATTAATTACTGTACGATTCCCATTTATTAAGAAATTCTTTCCAACTTTTACCTAATAAAGAATTTTCAGGAGCAAGATGAGCTTTTAAAAGACGTAATTCATAATATTTATCTAATAAATTAATTCTAAATTGTTTACCAGATTTTAATGGATAAAATTTAAGATAATTTATTATAAATTTCTGAATATCATCTTTTCTATAGATGATCCATTTAAAAGCCCCAACTTTAGATAAAATATAAATTTCACCACCATATAATTCTTTTAAGGGATCTAAAAGCAATTTATTTTTTTGAGTTACAGTGATAAATATTTGAGCTGATTGGAAATTTAAATAAACACTATCATCACTATCTAAAAAGCCAGATAACCAACCACTATTATAAATTAAAGGTTTGGGTTGTACTAACTCAATTTGATATTTCTCGCAAATACGACCTAATTGTAAAAGACGGGTTGGATTAAGAATTAATCCATTAACGGCAGAAATTAAAGTTAATAAACCTTTTTTATCATGTAAACGATAACGAAGATGATTTTTGCCAGTTCGTAATTGAATAGCACCACCAAATGTTTGTTTAATTTTATATAAACAATGTTGATCACGTAATTCCATAACAATTTCTAAACTAGCATAACCTTTCTTACTTAATCTGAAACAACCATCACCATCTATTAAACCGGCTAACCATTCATTAAATGAATTAGCTGGTTTAGTACTGTAATAATGGGAATCGGAATGAATTAATAACAAACGTATAGTCTCTGAGATTCCTACTAGCATGCTAAGGTTAGGACTAACCTTGGATATATTATATATCTGTGCGTTGGTTATCTGCTGATTGGCCAAATAGCGGATTAAAGCAAATATTTCAAATTTTATAACTAATATGGGATTCTTAAATAGATCACTAATATATTGAGTAATTTGAAATATTATTAACCAAAGACGCAGAAAAAATGTCTCAAGTAAATTTTGGAATTCCAGCAAATAGTTTGTTGCGGAAACGATTAATTTAATCGTTTCAGGGCCATTTTGACCAAATATAGGTTTATTAGCAAAGTGTGAGATAACGTGAGAAATAATTCCAAATCCTGGAATAATTAAAATATAGCACTAAACCGCAAAGGTTCAGTTAGACTTGTTCTTAAATAAAAGAATTAAACAACTTTTATGGCAAATGCGGAAGCTTTTTTAAAAAGTTTAACTTTTTGCAACCGATCTTTAAAAAAGATCGGTTGCCTTAGAATTCATAGAATTTTTAATATCTATAATTAAATTAATACCCGCGCTTGCGCGCGATGTAAATTTTGTTCAATTAATGTATAAACTTGACACCATTTAAAATAATTAAAATATTTACTAGAATAAAGTGGATACGTATCAAAATAATTAATAACCTTTTTGGCGGCTGTAAAATTTGTAGATCCATAATAATAAGTATCTTGAGGTTTTCTATAACCAATATAACTTCCAAAAGATTTTTGAATCAAATCAAAAAGTAATCTTTCTTTTTGATCCACTTGAAAATTTAATATAATTTCAGGACGAAGACGTGTTTCACGTTTAATTATTTTTATTTTAAAAGAGGCATCTGCGTCTGAAAATCCAACTAACCAAAAATTATAGAGAGTCTAAGTCGGGGCGACAACGGAACGGAGTAGGTAAAAGGTGATTAATATTGATAAAGAATATTATTATTAATTTGATCAAATTTACTTTGTTTTCTTAATTTACCATTAATTAAAAAAAAATAAATTCCGAACGAGTATCGTTCGGAAACAATAAAAGTAAAAGCTTTTTTATTTTAAATAGGATAGATGTGACCAGCATTTAAGCGATTTTGTAAATATTCTGCTAAAATTAAATCAGGTGTATAAAAACAATTAGTAATTGGTTTTTACTAAAATAACTATCTCCATCTATTAAACCTGCCAAATAATGGCCAAAAGGATAGTCCGACATTAATAAAGTATAATTAAAAGAATTGTTTGATTATAAATTCATATTTATTTTATTGCATAAAGTCTTTGAAATTCCGCCGATAAAAAAGCGTTATTTACTGATATATAAAAATAGACACGAGTTTAATAAATCGTATTCAACAAATCTACGCGCCCACGTGCTTGGCACGTGGGACGAAAAGTAATTTATAGTCTCAGTATATGGCAATATTACGAAGCCTATATGACTTCTGGATGCAATGCTATAAAGCATGTGGACCATCTCATTATCTTTATGAGAAAACAAAGTATTAAACATAATCATCATAATTGTCCCACTGAATAAAAAAATTATCCCAACTTTTAGATAATTTTGTATTTTCAAGGGCTTTATGAGCTTTTAAATCTTTTAATTCATAAAATTTAGGAATTAAATGAAGTCTATTTTTTTTACCAGATCGAGAAGGATTAATTTTAAAATATTCTATTAATTTTAAAATAGTTAATTTCTCAGTTATATACCATTTAAAAGATGTATATTTTCCTCGATCAATATAAATATGACCACCATAAAGTTCTACTAAAGGTTCTAAAATTTGTGTAGTTTTTTGAGAAACAGAAATTGACAATTGGTTATTAGTTTTATTTATAGTAATAGTTCCATCTGCATCAAAAAATCCCGCCAACCAAGCATTAGAATATGTAAGTTTATTAGGAAATATGATATTAATCCCATAATATACACAAATTTTATTTAATTGAAGAATTCTAGTTGGATTACGAATTAAACCATTAATATTATGAATTAATTTTAATAAGCCTGATTTATGATGTAAACGATATCTTATGGCGTTAGCATTAGATCTTAATTTTAATGAACCACCATAATTGTTTTTAATTATATTAAGACAATGTTCATCTCTTATCTCCATAGTTATTTCTAAACTAACATAACCTTTCTTATTAAGTAAGAAACAACCATCACCATCTATTAAACCGGCTAACCATTCATTAAATGAAGTTATATTAGGCCCGAAGGACGATGTATGATGATCTAAAGATAACAAACATATGGTCTCTGAAGTATCTACTTGCGTGCTAAGCGCTTTGGTTACTTGCGGATTATAACTTCTTTTTAAAATTTTGACATTAGTGGTGTTTAATGAAGAAATACTATTAAATAAACAACTTATACTGAATGTATTTAAAAAGTTAACATTTACGTCCCCGCTTATAGTTTGTTGCGATGAAAAATAAATTATATTTTTATTTAATTCAAAGGGCCATCCTTGACCAAAAAACCCATTATTCCAAATATAAATTACAACATAGATAAATGTGTGCCTGTTTATATTCATGTATTATTTATAATAGACAGATGATAATAACTAACCCCGGTTAAATAATAGAGGGCACGTGTCTAATAATTTAATAAATAACCTTGTGAGTTTTCTAAACTGGAATAACCGACTGTACATTAAGCATCATTTCAGATACCCACTAATGACCCAGTCTGTAGCGATTATTTAGATAACCGACGGTCTTTATATAGGCTAATATTGACCGTTTACATTAGCATTGCCATGAATAATATGTATATAGCAAAAGCATCATAGATTCATTCCGTCATTGTCATGACGGACTTATATAATCTTTTTTTTCTTCCAAAAGTTACAAAAAGATCTAAATATAAGGACTAGAATAAAGAATTTTAATATAAAGTCTTGGTGAGTATTCTCTAATTTATTGGATATATATTTCCAACACATCTGCTTTATATTTATTCACATCCTTGCGGATGCACTTTATCCTATTTTCCAAAAATGGGATTAATCCCAAACATTATTAACTTTACTAGCTAAAACTTTTAATGACTCTTTTAATGTAGAATTTAAATGTTCTTTATTTAATAATTTCTTATGTAATTCTTTCCATAATATATAACTTTTTAATTTCTTACTACGCAATGGATTAGTATCTAAATATGGAAATAAATTCATTATTCCATTTAATCCAGATATTCTAAAATAATATACATTTTTGACAGAATGAGGATATGTTTTACCGACAGTAAATAATGTATTGAAATAATCTAAAATATACTTATTTTCAAGATGTTTTTGAGCTATATCGAAACATATATTAAATCCAGTTATTTTTTTTATAGAAACTGAAAAACATCCTTCACTATCTATAAAACCACAAACCCAATTATCCTTTAAGGTAGGTAGAATAGATTTAGAATTAAAAGTGAGAATAGGGAAAGAGATAGAACCTTTTTGATGATATATATTAAAATTATCAAGAAAATTTTGAAATTGTACGATTTTAGAATGTGTTACTAAATTTCCATTAAATAAAATAGAAATTAAATATAATCCCATTTTATCTTGAATAATAAATCGAGAAGTAGTTTTTCCTTGTTTTATAACTTTACCAAAACCTAATTCTCTTTGAATCATATTTAAAACTTGAATATCACGAGAATCTTGTGTAATAACAAAACTAAGATCACCTCGTTTAGCTACAACAAAACTTCCATCCCCTTCTGTAAATCCAATTAACCAGGTTAAAAAAGAAAAATTAGGGGCGGATTTATTAAAGAGTCTAGTATATTCAGAATAAAAATAGGAAAATAAAAATGGAGGATGTGAAAAGGTTGTGTAGAAGGATTTATTAAAAAAAATCATAGTATTTATTAATATTAAAGATTCATAATCATTAAAGATATTTAAAATAATAATGTTTGTATACTGATAGAAAAGATGTTGATATAATATCGGATCTCCTCCACCTACAGCATCAAAAAATGATGTATTGAAGTTACGATCAGTTAACAACATAGTTATGGCCCCAGCAAGTACAGGTAAAGATAATAATAATAATATAGCTGTAATCAGAACACTCCAAACAAATAGAGGTAATTGGTGAAAAGATACAACTCTCATATTAAAAATAGTTGTAATAAAGTTAATTGCACCTAATAAAGAAGAAACCCCTGCTAAATGTAATGAAAATATACCTAAATCTACAGCTCCACCTGAATGAGCTTGAAAACTCGATAATGGTGGGTATACAGTCCATCCTGTACCTACACCCCCTTCAACAAAAGCTGACATTAATAATAATAAAATAGAAGGTATTAATAGCCAAAAACTTATGTTATTTAATCGTGGGAATGCCATATCTGGAGCTCCAATTAATAAAGGAACCATCCAATTACCAAATCCACCTATCATTGCAGGCATTACAAAAAAGAAAATCATAATAAAAGCATGGGCAGTGATGATAACATTATATAATTGATGATCTCCACCTAAAAATTGTACACCAGGAGCTGTTAATTCTAATCTAATTAAAACAGAAAAAGAAGTTCCGATCATAGCGGCAAATAATGCAAAAATAAGATACAATGTCCCAATGTCTTTATGATTTGTTGAAAACAACCATCTTTGATACATCGGAACCGGGGCCACTTAAGGATGTCCGGTCCAGGATCGCGCAAGCGCCCCACAAGCTAAGCTCATGGGGCGCCGAATATAAAATGACACGATTAGGCGCGTGTAAAAAGGGCCCTGGGGCTTTATAAGACATAAATATTATTCTATAGACTTTTGGACTATATCTTCAATTAAAAATAATAATTTAACTGTATCACATATAGTCTCTGAAGTTTCATATATTAACCATTATATGTCTCTGTTTGGTCAAGATACGGTTTACGCCCATTTGCGAGGATTATAGACCCGCGAATACTGGAAAGATGGGCGCTGACACTCAGTGTTGGCGCCCCAATTCATTATAAATTAAACCGAAATATACGCAACCAATACCCCCCGAACCTTAGGGTCGGTTGAAAAGAATTAAATGGATTTGACCAGAAAACATATATAACATTAATATTGATACTTGCGAATCTTTTCATCTTGCTTATAGGTATTTTAAGTTCGTTTCCGGTTTCTAAATACCCCGGGTTTGCCAGTTGCGAGAGGGTAGTTAATGTATCATATAAAGCAAGCCCAGGATAAAAGAGGTATATCCACAAGTGAATTAGTAGTTTTGACGAAGTAGAAAAAAGAGAGAAAATGTCTATGGCAAGTAACATAATAAAATTAATGTAAATTTTTCGCAAATAGTGATAAATCCATTGTCAATGGGGAGCGTAAACGCGAACCCGGCGACGACAATATATTTTAAGAGCCCGACTCACCCTCCATAGCATCAGGTAACCATGTGTGAAGACCAAATTGTGCGGATTTAGACATAACACCTACAAAAATAGAAAGAGTAATAAGAGTTAAAATATCTAAATTTGTGTCATTTGGATTTAATAAACTAAATATAATTTCTATATCTACAGATCCAAAATTTATTGTTAAAGCCAATACCCCAATTAATAAAAATATATCACCAAATTTATTAATTAAAAAGGCTTTTAAAGCAGCTTTATTAGCTAAAATTCTTGTATACCAAAAATTTATTAGAAAATAAGAGACTAATCCTACCTAATCTTTAAAATATATATACTTTATTATAAGTGACTTATATATATTTTCTGTTTATTTTTACCATAAAGGATTTATAAAATTTCCTAGCATTTTAGGGTGCGGCCGAGCTCGTACGTCCCCTTCAATGAAGATTATGACTGTGCATTAAGCATCGTTTGCGCGCGTCCCCTTAATTAGCCTGGCGTCTTTAACGATACCCATTTTTGGACCAGTCGATCGCAATGAATAATTGTCACTGACGATCTTAAAATTAAGTCTATTTCGTTGATCGTTATCAAAAATGTCGCAAAGAAATCCGGGCCACACAACCCCGCGCACTAAGTGCGCGGGGTCCTAACCCCCTCTTTAATTTCCAATATGATTATTTTAAGAGGATGGCCCCGTCAGCTAAGCTGACGGGTCCATGATTTCTAAACTATAATATAATAATTTAATGATTTTTGCCGCCCGCCACTTTAGTGGCGGGGGCCCCGCAAGTGTACCTTGCGGGCCCTAATTTATATGTTAAAGATTCAATCATATAAGGTTTTATTAATTTAGTTAATGTTTCGATACTATTCTTCTCAATATATATATTATACCCTGTATTTTTGGCACCTTTTTGTATAGTTGTCATTATATGATATTTCCCCGATAACATATTACAGATCTCTTTGATTTCATCTAAATTCCAACCGTTGATGGCGATTCTTACGGAATTCCCACGAATATAACCATCATTCATAAACCAGATAGCTAAAGAAAGAGGAGAGAAATAAGAACTAAAATCATGAGGAATAATTTTAATAAATTGTTTGGAATCCCATTTATAAAAGATATCATGGATCCAATTAAAACTACCAAACGTATAAGTATGAAAACTATAATGAAAAAAAACTTTATTCTTTTTTTTTATAAGGTGTTTAAGCTTAGGTTTAGTGCTATTACAATAACCGCGCAAATAAAAAAATTTATGAAACCACATTAAATATTCAACATTGTTATTACAAAGTTTAAATATGAATCGGGAACCATTACCTGGATTACGTTTTTCTAAATGACTATCCCCTAATAAAGTCCCAAATATAATTGAGATAATTTCCAAATTATGGGGACCAATGCGTTGATAAGGATTTAACGTATGAGAATTAATTAATAATAAAACACAAAATTTAGGTGATGAATGACTGAATATGCATTGTAAATCTAAATTATTATACCATATGGGGCAATAAAGGACACCCTCCCACTACTTTCATTAAATACCTAATTTATATAACATGGAGATATTAGGAGACTTCCCGGTTAACCCAGTACATAGACCTAAATAAAAAAAACAAAATTTAATCTTATTAGATTAAAAAGATTAAATCAATGGATTATTTTTCTATTTAATATTCCACTTCTTTTTTTTCGATTGTATTCCCCATTCGCAAGCGAATGCTAAACCTTTTTGTTTTATTACTCTACCATCATCCCCATTTACCTTACTAATGGGATAAATGGGACATCACGCTGAAAGCGTGGTAAGCCCCGCGCGCGACCAGCCGGAGTTAAGAATTCATTTAAATTGGTAGGAATCGGGTTTTACCATTTAACATAAAATAGATTAGCAGCTTCGCTGGAAACAAGGGTATGATAATGTTTTAAATATAATACTATAATAAAATTTACCCGTTCTTTATCAGCTTTACGGTTAGTAAGTTTTGGTGCTGTATTAACAAAATTTTTAAATAATTCATATAAATGCATTAAATAATCATAATGTTTAGTTGCGGATTGATCAAATTTTAATTTTGTATTTTTATTACATTCTATCTAAACATCTCCAAGTAAAAGCCCAATTAAAACTTGTTTTTGAAAGTCAGTTAAATGATTATTGGGCCCCCAACTCGTTGGGTAAATGAGATTGACTATAAAATTTGACGTGTTTAGAGTCAAGAAGGAGATTAGTATTTGTATTATAAAGTTTATTAAAAGATATAAAAGGCCCGAAGGGCACCGGAAAAGATAAAATAAATTAGACATATTTAAATTAATGAATAATTGTAAGTCCCACAATTATTAGTTTGGACTATCTATTCATTTCATAGATTGAAACGAATTACGTTTAGTCTCTGAGGTTTATTATAAAATAAACCTGCTGATTAGATAATCGAAGATAAATAAATATATAGGATAACATTTTTCAGCATATAGTAATTTACAAATATATTTAGATATAAGGGCTGGGAAGAAAACCAAAAAACATGAGTAAAAGATTATTGGATGTAACTAAAAGGATCATAAAGAAAGTAAAAAGAGATAAATAAGCCATAAAACGAGGATAATGTTTATCAGAGTACATATAGTAAATAGAATAAAAATGAACTAAAAAAGAAATAAGAGTGATAATAAACAGCATAGAAACTGTAATAGAGTCAAAAATAAATGACCATCCTATTTGTATATGTGTTAAATTTAACCAATAACCAAGATCCACATAAACGACAGAATAATTATAAACAACTTCATAAAAGGCGAAAATAGTTAATAAAAGAGTAAGACCAATTGATGAAGTGGATATAATAAATGAGCCTAATCCTATATAGCGGCCAAGGCCGATAGTAAAAATAAAACCAAGTAAAGGTAATAATAAGATTAATAAATACATAGTAAATTATTAAATAAATTGAAAAATCCATGCCGCGAGGATGGGCCCATAGCATAGCTATAAGCTAAAAAATCAGAGAGGTGTAAAACCCCCCCACCAAGTGTTAGCGGGAGTGTAGGAGGGTAAACGCGGCTAAATTCAAAACCATTAAGGGCAAGAATTGGAACGAAATTAACCCTTTAAAAGATTAACAAATTTAACACTAATTGTTCCTTTAATACGATAAAATATCACTAATATTGCTAATCCTATTGCCGACTCTGCTGCCGCTACTGTTAAAATATATAATGCAAAGACTTGTCCCATAAGATCATCTCGAAAAAGAGAAATTTCTAATAAGCTATAATTAATAGACAATAATAAGATCTCTATTGACATTAAGATAACAATCAGATTCTTGCGATTCAAAACTATACCCAATAAACCCAACATAAACAAAATAATACCTAGCTTCATTATATTCTATTACCCAGATTTACTAGCTATTTACCATAGAGAAGAATTTGAAAATTTACTAGATTAAGAATAATAAGACCCGTTAGTGGATCAGCGTGTACACATCTATTTTAATTTCTTGTGTTTTTTTTATTGCGCATATTTTACCCGCCGACACTCAGTGTCGGCATTGTGGCTCATTAGTCCACGCTGGGTGTGTTAAATTGCTTTCCACTTTTAATGACCATTTTCATTACCATTTTCTTCCTTTATCTTTGAAACTATTTATTATTTAAACGGATTATAAAAAATCCTAAAAATATGCGACCCAGCCTGGACGGCTATAATAGCCACACAACCCAAGGGCCAAATCCGGTAAGAAACTTGAAGTGTTAAACATATTATTTACGAACAAGGTTCCGGAGGGATACGCTCCGTAATGAACCTTGATTAAATAATTTATTCCTCACCTAAAAAGGGATAAGACCCCAGAGTTACAGTAATTAAATTTTAAGGTTTCTATTTTATGAACCCCACCAATAAATACTTACAAATAATACTAACCAAACAACATCTACGAACGTTCACAACTTCGTCCTTATTTAATTTATTTTGAATTTAGACTTTTTATTTCATTTATTAAATTTATAGCTGTATTATTTCTTTTTTCAGAAGATTCTTCACTTTATTATTCAGACCACACTTGATAGACATTTTTTTTATATTACATTAACGGGTAAGATGTCAAATGAGTAATAATATGATTTTTAATATCTTTTGTTGAACTTACAGCATATTGAATATGATCATAATTACCATTAGCAGTCTTTTTATTATACACATTACCACAATTCAAAAATTTTTTAATATTTTCAAATAATATTATATTATTTTTATGTTGACTAATACTTAAAGAGGGTTTAAAGGCCAATTTATTTCTATTTTTCTATTTTATTGAAGCTGACAAATCTCCATCCCCATCCATAAATCCAGTTAACCACCAAGGATTAATAATAGGATTAAGGACAGGGTTAAGAGGAAGTCCCGTAAGAGATTGAAAATTAGAAATTTTATCTTGAAAGGTAATGTTTATTTCGGCTAGATCTGGAAACAATTTAATAATATTTTTTTTTATGGCCTCCCTTCCATAGGACAGGCAAGTTTACTAAATTTAAAGAAACTTTCAGGATTTTTATAATCACCATTATTTATTAAATTTATACCCATTTTAAATAATTGATAATCAAAATATTTAATACCAATAATAGGGTAAGAATCAAAATGAGGAATTATATAATTATTAATTAGATCCAAATTGTCAAAAGTAATGCGAATTTCCGGATTAGGGTAATAAGTGCGAATTCTTCCCCCGTTCTTGTAAAAGAACGTGAATTAATATGAAAAATAATATCTTGATCTTTAATATTGAGACCAATATGAAAAGCAAAACGAGGCTGATGTTTATTATCTAAACTTAAAAAAAACAAGATTCAGCGTCTGAAAAACCAGAAATAAAAAAGGGATTTTATTTATATATATTTTTTTGCATGTATATTTATTTATTAAAATTAGGACAGGCTGTTATGATAACTTTAATCACACCGTACTCCTTTTCAGGTGTGAACCGGTTTCCCGGTGACTAGAGTATACCTTACAACAGAAAATGTTGAAGAACCGTCTACTCGTTGCTCTTTTACAAAAATTATGCGCCCGTCCAACTGGTTGGACGGGCACAAATAAAAAAATGATTAATTTCTGATTTAGATCCGCGGTGACCCATTTCATTTCTTACATCTCTAACGATATTACCATACCACAATTGATTAGATTGGCCAGCATACAAGTTTCCTAATACACTTTGGTTGTTAGAGCTTTAGGGCTTTCCCGGAATTTGATTCTTATGCACTTAAAAAGAGTTGCCTAAACTCGTAATTTATGCCAATACCATGCGGCAGCTTCAAAACCAAAATGGTGAAGGTTAGTTAAATGATATTTAATTAAACGAATTAATGATACAGTTAAAAATATAGTACCAATTATAACATGAACAAATTTGTTATCATAAAGGCTCTTTATCCTTTATTTCAATATGTTACCATATTGTTCAGACTATGTCATCAATAAACCGCCTCAGGGCTTCAAGTTTGAGGGGAAGTTTTATTACTTCATTTGTTTATTGCAGGGCGTTCGTGGCCCTCTAATTTAATAGAGGTATAAACCTAAATTAGATAGGTTTAAGCGGATTATTGTAAATAAAGTACTCACCGGCTAGTCGTTGAACCTTCATATATCCCTAAATATTAGAATAAACCAATAATTTGCGGATAAATACCCGTTTATTGAATATAAGCTTGGCTGCAAATTGACCCCCATTAAATTGGTGGGTGTTTCTTGCAAATTAACCCTGTTTAATAGAAATTTATATACTTTAAACCTTTAAATATAAATTTGGGATACCTATATTGGAATTACGCAAGTCTATTTTCTTCCAGTATTCATACCAGATTTTAAAAATTTAATTTTTTCTATTCCGATATCAGTTAAATGTTCTTTATCTTTCATTAATTGAGCGACTTCACAAAAATCCTGAAAATTTAATAATTTAATGCCCAATAACGAATATTTATTAAAAAATGGGATTAATTTCTCGAATATATCTTTTTGTTTAGATAGTTTAAAAATACTTTGATTTGGGTTAGTTGAAATTGTTTCTATTAATCCACAATCCAAATAATTTTTAATTATATGTAATAATCCATTATCTCGTGTATGTTGACTAATTATAAATTTTAAATACATTTGAGAATTCAAGGTAGTTTTAGTTATTCTTATATAAAAACAACCTTCACCATCTACAAATCCTACTAACCAATATGGATTTTTAATTACTTGATCTTTAATTAATGGACGAGATATTGGAATAATATTAGGGAATGCTATTTTTAATTTATCAGATAAACCTTTATTCATAGCAGCTCTAATGGAAATAATTTTAGATAGTCCATTTAGATTAAAATGTTCTTTATTTTCCATTAATTCAATAATTTGACAAAATAATTCAAAATCTGCTTGTTTTTGAGTTAACATGGGATAATTTTTAAAATGAGGCATAATTATATTTTGTAAATCTGTTATGGATTGAACTGAATAAATAGATGAAGGATTACCATTACGAACACGATGTATAATAGTACCAACACCAAAAAATGTTTGTATTTGTTTTAAAAGGAAAAAATCTTTTTCATGTAATTCTATCCCGAATACAGGGTTTACCGCCCAAGATAATTTTTTATCTTTTAGTGCTACAAATCTGATAGAAAAATAAGATTCAGCATCCGCAAATCCGGTAACCCAATAGGGCTCTTTTATCTTTTTATTTAAAGTATTATATTTTCGTATATTTTTTCTATGGTCTTTCCTTGTTAAACCGTGGAAGCCTGTAGCCATGAAAAAGGTTGAACCATAAACACCATCTGCAATAGTAAATGCCGCTTCATAGTATTCATAACCTTGTAAGGCAGTAAATACTATTGCAAATAAAATAGTTAAACATAAAGCTAAAATCGCTTCACGACGGTTATTTGCAATAATGGCAAAATGTGCCCATGTTACTGTAGCCAAGTTTCAAATAATAAAATACCCGGTTTACCCGGGGAAGCTAAGTCTGGAAACCTAAGGACCCGCAATGGACGGGAGACTTCGTATATTTCTGTATATTATATTATTCATGTACCTTATTACTTTATTACGCACCACGCGGCCCCATAAAGAATACCCGGGTAAAACCCGGGCCCATTTTAAAAATGGTTTTAAATTAATAAGCATAAAAGAGATAAGCTGGACCGCCTCTTATGAGGGGCGTGTGAAGATAAGAAATAAGACCTTGTGATTTGAACAAACCCGCGCATGTGCGCGGGTGAAAAGGTATTCAAATGAAACTCCGACTGTACATTAAGCATCATTTCAGACACCCACGGGTGAACCAGTCTGTAGCGATCCTTTAAAGAACCGACGGTCTTAAAATTACAGAATTATTACATTGACCGTTAGCACCCGCATAGCCAACACAAAAAGGTTAACGCGTTATGCGTTCAATTAGATGACCAAGAGGAGGTCTAAAATACTTTTCTTTAAAAATTGCATATTGAAACTAATTGGACTATAAAATATATTCTATCTCGACGGACATTAATGCCGCGGTCCCGCGGTAAATACCCAACGAACGTTAGGCCGGCTCATGGGTCTTTATTTTCTTACCAAGAATCACTATTTAGTATACCGAAATATTCATAATTGTCCCACTGGATTAGTCCGGGACGCGAGCCGGCTAAGCCGGCTCGCGTTGGGGGGGCTTTTGGAGCGTTCATATTAAAAGGATAAGAAGAACCTAAGATTAAAAAAGATGAGGTGGCGGCGATAGGAAATCGCGGTTAAACCCCGCGTACAAGCGCGAAAGCCTAATATAAAGATGATCCATTAATCCCAACCCAGAAGAACGAGGGTCGAAGACCGGTTTAATAAAGCGCGTGCAAGCTTGCGGCGACCCACTTAGTGGGTTAGTGGGAGGCAAAGCCGGGCGCGCACGTTCATATTTACCCACTTAGTGGGTTAGTGGGAGGCAAAGCCGGGCGCGCACGTTCATATTTACCCTTAAAGTATAAGAAGAATCGCGCCCTTGTAAGATGACCCATGATACAACCATTTACATATTATAATCTTGCAGGGACTTTGCAACACGATTAGACCGGGTCACTAAGTGACCCGGTCCCGCTGAGGGAGAAAATTTGTATTTCATATCAGGCAAACACCAGAAGATAATAATAGTACAGTATTTAATAAAGGTACATTCCAAGGATTTAATATAGCTATTCCTTTCGGTGGCCAAATAGCTCCTAATTCCACAGCTGGAGTTAAAGAAGAGTGAAAATAAGCCCAAAAAAAGGCAACAAAGAAACAAATTTCAGAAACTATAAATAAAATCATACCTAACTGAAGACCTTTTCTTACTTTATGTGTGTGATGTCCTTGATATGTGGCTTCACGGATAATATCACGAAACCAAAAAAAAAAAGTTAAAACTAATAATACAAGAGCGATATATAATAATATTAATCCATATTGAAACCCTTTCATATATAAAACTCCAGATATTGTTAAAACAAAACAACTTAAACTTCCAAATAATGGCCAAGGTGAATTTTCAACTAAATGATAGGAATAAAATTTTGTCATCTTTAATCTATTGACGATATTGCTAAGAATATCATAAACTCTCTAAATTTTGTCAGAACACACCAAATGCGCGTTGATGTCACTAATTTGGTAATGGAAATTGGGATCGAACCAATAACAGATGGATTATGAATCACATTATTCTAACCATTAAATTATTCCATTAATCCGCCTACGTGTAGGGGCCTGTCCACTGTGTTCCTAAACACGCTAAGTTATTCGGGACTTGAACCCGAATTTGTGAATTAAAAGTCCAATACTCTACCATTGAGTTAATAACTTGGGCTAACTTTATGGCTTATAATGATAAACGCTACGGATTGGAATCGAACCAATAATCAAATAGTTAACAGCCATTTGTTTTAACCATTAAACTACAATAGCCTAATTCCGCGCTCCGACTCTAAGGGCGCGTCCTCAAAGCGGGATTTGGTTGAAAAACCACGTGATTACAGCAATTGAAGAAGATTAGATTCGAACTAATGAAGTCTTAACGACTATGGATTTACAATCCAATGTTTTAAACCACTTAACTACTTCTTCGAACACGTTATCCACCCACAAAATGGGCCTACGAAGGCCGCGCGTATGGGGAGCGCGGGAGGTGGGTGAGCGCTAATCAAAAAAGACCCCGCGCTAAGCGCGGGGCGACCATAGAATATTAAATAGGATTTGGTGTCACGATAAAAGGGGGAATATAAACAGATTTAACAACGATAAAGAATATAATACCTATTAGCCGAGCATTATAATTACCTATTGAAGTAACAGGACTCGAACCTGTGATCCTGATATCAAAAACCAATGTCTTTCCACTTGACTATACTTCATTGGGCCACTACTCGGCTAAACCATAGAAGGGCACATGATAAAGAAGCCACCAGCCCCCCTGTACAGGGTGCTGGTGGCTGGAGACGAGAGTGGGGGGTAAACTATAGGCATTAATATAAGCGCTAACCATTATATATGATGTGTTAGATGAAAGATATCCACGAACACTCAGTGTGGGTTAAACCCGGCTTAGCCGCCCCGACACCGCGCTTGCGCGCGGTTAAAATGGAATATACGTGGGAACCATTATAAGAGTTAAATGGAATAAACGCGCGGCGGTAAAAAGAAGCGCTTGCTCGGGGTTTAATGGGAACGTGATTTTTTTTTACGACATCCATTATGAGGATAAGAAGTAATATCTTTTATTTGTGTTATTTTTAATTGGGCAAGTCTTCTTAATATATAGTTACGCGCAGGGCCTAAACCTTTGACCAATAAAATGAAAGAGTGAGAAGATAATTTAGAGGTATGAAGACGACTAACAAATTTTTTAAATAAATTTTCTGCCGCGTATATCGATGAGCGTGTTGCACCTTTAAATCCTAACATTCCTGTAGTATATTGAAATAATATGGCGGGCGCAAGCGCGCGCCCTAAGACACCCGTGGTCCCCCCAATATTGAGTGTTATTGCGTTTCTGACCCTATTTGCCGGTGTTCCTCTTCTAGTTTGTGATAAAATTAGTCGTGTATTATTATTAGTACAAATTAGTCTAATTGTCATTTTTTAGGGGTTTTCTTCACATGATCTAAGTCTACAACCCTTCATCCCTATATATCTACCCCGTTTAAGGTTTAAATAAAGAGCTGCGCGGAATCATAAATAGATCACTAATAGCTAAAGGTTATAGCGACACTACACTGATTTATTTTTGTTCTAGTATATTAAGGCTAACCACTGGGGCTACGCACGCACGGGTGGTAAGAGACATGTGAATATATTTATGCTTTCTTTTCTTACTTATAATATTGATAAGTGGCTAATTAACGGCACCCTTGTTAGCTCTTACTATTCCTTGGACATAAGATAATGTTAACCTCCGCCGACACTCAATAAGTCAACCCTATGCTTTTCAAGCGGGGAATTGACTCCAACCACAATTATTAATAAATAATAAGGAGTACTAAATAAAATGGAACATAGTTCCGACCCGCCAGCTCAAGTGGAGATTTTATATCCTTTTAAGGTGAAAATTAGAAGATAAGGGTTGAGAATACTGAGGAAGTTAAAAATAATAATCCTGGATTAAATGAAAAGAATAATAAACCTATACTTGTTCCTATTATTACATAGGATTGATATATATTTGGTATAATTATTTCGGTTTCGCGTGTCTCATAAAATAAAGCATAATGAATAAATCTTAAATAATAAAATAAGGATAATATAGAAAATACTAATAAAAATACAGCAATAAATATTAAATTGTTATTAAATATTAAATAAATTGATAAGAATTTTGCTAAAAATCCTACTAATGGTGGTAATCCTGCCAATGATAATACTGGTAATGTTAATAAAAGTGCATATATTGGATTATTAATAAATATATTTTTTAAACCTAACATATTTGATATATTAGCATTTATTAATACTGTAAACACTCCTAAATTTGCTAATATATATGTTAATATATAAAAAAATAAATATTGAGAGGCTAAAGGAGTCCCTAAAGATATTAATATAATTAAAAATCCAGCATTAGATATTGTTGAATAAGCTAATAATCTTTTTATATTATATTGTGAAAAGGCCCCTATTGTCCCTATAAATACTGATAAAAGACCACAAAACATTAATAAATAATTTAAATAAGGTACATATAAAATATATAAATAAAATTTAAAAAAAAATGCTACAATTATAAATTTTGGAAATATCGTAAAATATGCTGTTATTGGATATAATACTCCTTGATATACATCTGGTGTCCAAAAATGAAAAGGAGCTATAGATAATTTAAATAAAAATGATATTATTATAAATATAAATCCAAATATTCCTGCCGCACTTGACAAGGTTGGCTCTAATAAACCTAATATTATAAAATTAATAGAACCATAATCTAAATATATTAACGTACAACCTAATAAATAAAAGGCTCCCGCTAAAAAATTATAAATAAAATATTTAATACCGGCTTCAGTCGTATAATAGTTTTGATGTATTGTGGTAATTAAATAAAACGTTAATGAAAATAATTCTATACTTAAATATAATATTAATAGATCATTTGACACCATAAGTGTTGTAAATCCGAAATATGCTATTAATAACAAAGTAGGTAATTCTTTATAATTAGATACACTAGATTCAAATAAAGTATATAAAAATACAATAAAAAATAATGTGAAAATTAATAATACCAATAAGGCATATGACGATATATCTAAAGTTGCAGCTAAATATAATCCATCAATAAAAGGGTGATTAATAATTAATAAAGAACTAAGAAGACATGTCCAAATTAAAAACCAATTAAAGGATGAGAATTGGAACGCTGGAATAAATATTAAAAACCAATTGATAGACACAAAAGTAAATAAAAAATATATTAATGGGTTAAACATTTTCAGTTTACACACGCTGTTTCATCTTATATTGACTGGAGGTCTTTTTAACCCCACGCACGAAGTGCGCCAATTACCAGATTAGCCACGGGTGATTAGGATAATAATAAATACCACCCTTTGTTATCAAGATATAGGAATTATAATTAAACTTAGAGAGGTTAAACCCCCTCGTAATTCCTTATTTATTGAATAGAGTGGCGTAAACTTTATAATTCTTTCCCACTTTTAATGCGCTCGTATGTAAGCGCACTAAATGGGTCAGCGTACTTACGATTTTTGATAAACAATGTAAATATGTAAAGAAGAGGTACCTAACGTTTGTAATAAGACATGTGCAGTATAAAATAATTTAATTTGTAAATTTGTGGTTGGGGTATTAGGAATTTGACCGAATTGATAAACTTCATTTTGAGTTCGTGTAGATTTTTTATATCGACCTTGAATTTTTATTTTGATACCTTTAATTATACCTAAAGTTAATAGTTTTTTAAAAGTATTTAAACGTGCTTTATTTTTATAATCACGTAATATATACTTTACTAATAATTCCGCATCATGGATCGGGAAAGTATAAAGATTATATATTTGAATACGAGTTTTAAAGATATTAAATAATACACGGTGTAGAGTTAAATTTGTATTTGTTTTTAGCCCAAGTCTCACCGGCAAATTTGAAGTTAAACCATTAATACTTTTGGGTGAATAAGAAGTTTGAAATAGAGGTGAAGATACAAAACGATCTTTACAAATATAGATTTCAATAATTTCTCTAGTTTTATGAATTTCAATTTTTTTGAATTTTACTAATCCACTAATAATTTTTAATAAATATTTATCACGTTTAGCACTTGGAGTTTGTATTATTCCATGTCCTAATCGAGGATCAAGATGTGTAACTCCTTGATAATAAAGATGATTCCATTGACGATTAATGCCAATTCTTAAAGCGATTTTATTCATTATGTAAATAAGTGATTATCCAGAAATGAAGAATTTTGTTGATAAACTTCTTGATAACGATTCTGTTTTGATGTTACTTGAGTAAAAGTTAATACTATTACCCCTAACATGGCAACTAATAATATTATAGCTGCTAACATTAATTGAGGTACATATGTCGTATATAAAACGACTCCTAATTGAACTAAATTATTACCTTTAATCGCTAACTCATTTGTCCAATCCGGGTAGCACGCTAGTTCCGTTTTAAGAAAAGGAGAGGTAAAGGTAGATGTTTCTAAGACAAAAAAAGAAAATAAAAATAAAAATAATAAACCAAAAAAAAAGCCAATTGGTAAATACTTATATATATTATCATTTAATTCTGTTAATTTTATATTTAACATCATGACCACGAACAAGAATAAAATTGCAATGGCCCCAACATAAACAATAATAATAAAAATACCTAAAAAATCAATCCCAAGAGAAATAAGAAGCAGGGCAGTATTTAAAAATACTAAAATTAAAAATAATATCGAATGAACCGGGTTTTTTGCACTTATTACGGCACAAGCCCCTATTATAATTATAAATTCCAACATTTCAGATTTCATGGTATTTAACCAAAAGTCAGCACCATTAGCCTTATTTGTTTGGCGTGGGTTTCCGGGCCGCGCTTGCGCGGGTTTTTAGTGATTAGAGAGTAAGCGCGCAGCTATGTTGCGTTAGGGTCGGCGCCGCGGGTAGTGAAGACAACTAATCTTGCATTCTATAGGAATTGAACCTATACTGAATGAATTAGAAATCCATAATTTTATCCTTTAAATTAAGAATGCATAAAAGCAGCGAAGCTTATTCAAACCACATTTGGAGGGCAGCTTGCGCGCTAAATTTTAAAATGTATAGTTAATAATCCGCGCGCGCTTCCTCTAATAAAGTCTAATCACATGAGCTTTCAACTCGAATAGACCCCCGCTAGCTGAAGCTCGCGGGGCCACCAGGAAGACCGGGCGGCTATCTATGATTTTATGAATTTTTTGGCTATAAGTTGATGGCCAGAGATTTTGTATTCGATAGCTAATGGTTGTTTGCAAAGCTTTCCAAAATCTTTAGTAGCTATATAATTATTTCTGAAATATTTTAAAGACATTCCGTCTTTTCGTAATCTATTTATTTTTGACGACACTATTACTCCTGTGCCTAGAGTCCCCCTGATTACACCGACAAAATCAGTAAAAAAAGCACGTTCCCTTGGAGCCGTACTTTTTGGGGATTTTAATTGGATGATTTTAAGGTCTCCAACCTTTGAATACATTTGAAAAGGTTTTCGCATAGTATAAATTTGACACGCCATTTGCGTAAATTTAGTTTTTGTTTCACCGTCTTTAGATCATAATAAACCGCCGGGATCTTTAAGATCCCGGTCCTTTTTATTTAAAAATTTATGGTTAAAATTTGACACGCGCACTTGCGCTCGGGTATCAATTATAAATTATGCAAAATCTAAAGCACCACTAAACCATTCATAAATAAATCCAATAGTTAATACTACTAAAAAAACTAACATAGATAAAAAACCAAATATATTTATATGATTTAAAGCTAAGACCCATGGAAAAAGGAATGAAACTTCTAAATCAAATATAATAAATAAAATTCCAATTAAATAAAAGGAAATATCAAATTGATTACGAGAATCTTCAAATGGATTAAATCCACACTCATACGGTGATATTTTCTCAAAAGCAGCAGAGGTATTATATACTTTAGAAAAAGATAATAAAAAAGATAATAAATAAACAATAATTACTAAAGCAAAAGAAAAACTCATAAATAAGGTAAACTCAAAAAATTCTAAATGTTGCATTTTATTCTTTTATCATGTTTAACGATACTTAATGTAACCCATATATCTTCTAAATAACTTTTATATCTTCCCCCCACCTTTTTTATAGTCTGGTTAGGTTATAGACCAAAAGGTTCTAGTTTCTTTCCAAATATTAAATAAAAAATAATAAATAAAAGAACAGTAAGAAAATATATAAATAGAAGATTTAAGCTTATGTGGAATCATATCCACAAAAGAGAGATCACATTAAAGAGATATAAATAGAGACCCAAGCAAGAATAGAAGTGTGTGGGTAGATGAAATATAGAATTAGAATAGAATGTGCAGAAAAAATCATATTATGAATATCTAAACATTGAAGTACATTGGACGGTCTAGCCGAAAATTTAGGAGAACAAAGTAGTGATCCTAAAATGTCCAAAGGGAAACCATAAAAAAATACCTTACAAACTGAAACTTCTAAATAGTAAGTGGAAAGGAAATCAACAGAGAGATTGAAAGTAGCGGCGAGTGAAATCAATATTCGATTTGCATTTGCGCAATCGATATAGATAAATTATAGTTTTATTAAAATTTTACTTAAAAGAAACAGGGTAAGTCCCGTATAAGTGAATTAATATAACTAATTGTGTAAAGAATAAAAATTGAAAATAGAAGGACCACTTTCTAACTATAAATAAACTTCAATGATTGATAGCGTATAGTACCGTGAGGGAAAGATGAAAAGAACCATAAAAAAAATGGAGTGAAAAGATCTTGAAATAATATGAGTAAAGCAGTCAGGAAAAAATGACGTACCTTTTGCATAATGAGTCAACGAGTTATAGGCGTTTAAAAGTTGAAAAGCATACATTATTGGTAAAGATTAAACGATTATAGACCCGAAACCGAGTGAGCTAATCATGATCAGATTGAAGGTTTTCGACAAGAAACTGGAAGATCGAATACGTAACCGTAGTAAAGGTTTGTAATGAATTGTGATTAGAGGTGAAATGCTTATCAAACTCGGAAATAGCTGGTATTCCACGAAAAGCATTGAAGTGCAAAGTTGTTAAGATAAGGATTACACGCGCATTGCGCGTGTGCGAAAAATAGAAATCCTTAATTGGTTTATCGAGGGTACGGAAAAGTCAATTAAAATTGGCGAAACCTGAATAACGATAAATAAAAAACAATTGACAGGCAATAAGTGATAAGATTTAGAGCCAAAAGGGAAACAACCCTAATCAAGAATTAAGGACCCCAAGTGTATCTTAAGTGGGAAAAATGATGGAAGTTTTAAAAAAAATCGAAATTTAGACTTAGAAGCAGACATAATTTAAAGAAAGCGTAAAAGCTTATCGATTATTAAGAACAAAATCAAACAATTAACGGGACTAAAAGATACCTCCGAAATATTGAAAAAGGTAGTGGAATAATGTGGAAATATTAATCACATGAAAAAATGTTGACATGAGTAATGTAATCGATGGTGTAAAATCATCGTCCCCTGAAGTTCAAGGTTTCCTATTAAAAGTAAACTAAATAGGGTAAAACAGTTTCTAAGATACAAAAATTATATGTAACTTTACAGGTTTCATAGATTACAATCGATGGGAAATTTATGATCGAAACTAATACAGTCTGATTTAGATCATAAACAGGAAATTTATTAACTGTACTCAAATCAACACAGATGAACAAATAGAAAATATTAAGGGGTTTAGTTAATGATCGCGAAGGAATTAGGCAAAATGACTTTGTAACTTAGGGAGAAAAAGGGGCTTATAGCCGAAACATAAATGGGGGGAATGACTGTTTACTAAAAAGTGCGATCTGCTAAATCGTTTTTAACAATATGGGTTAAACCCATTATAACTATTGATTGTTATAAGCCTATCTTAAAGTGCAATTAGAGTAATCAGATTGTGCTAAGCTTAAGAGACAATGTATTCAAATAATGCAATCATAACATTATTATGAAGCTAGGCTCGTTAATTATGGATAATGAAAATGAATCTACATTGATGCGTCATTAAAACAGAAAATCGAAATTATGATTGAAACGATTATTGAGAATTGGGCTAATTTCATTTTTATAAATTAGTCAATCAATCTTATATTCTCTGGCGTAGAGTAGAATCCTAACATTAACATACGGTGTTAAAAACGGAACAGAGTAACTCCAATAATTCGCCATTTTTATGGCTGGCAATTTAGTAATAAATTGTAGTGATTAGTGGAGATAGGATAATGTAAAAAGCGAACGCCAATATGTAATGTATTGGATAGATCTATAATCAACGTGAAAACGAGCTGACTTACATATAGGTGATAATAAACTAAAAAGTAATTAATTGAAGGATAAAAACGATGCCGACAATTAAACATTATACTAATTATCAAGATATTTTAGAATTTTTAAATGCTAATCCTCATTGGATAGCTGGTTTCACAAATGGTGAAGGAAGTTTTACTGCTTCCCTTTTTTTAGATAAAGATGCTATGTGGGGTGTTGTTCCTCAATGTGAATAAAATATTACTCAATCTATGACTGATGTTATCTTACTTGAAGCTTTAAATGGGTTTAAAAAAAATAATGGTGGTGTATATGCAAGACAAAATAATGTTGGTACAGTCTCTTTTAGAAAAATATCAATATTAAAAAATATAATTATACCTTTTTTTATACAATATCCATTATTAGGTCGAAAAAGTCAAGAATTTGAACGTTGGATAAAATTAGTTGAAATCATATATACAAAAAAACATGTAGGAGATACCACATAAGTGCGAGATGCATTTATTGAATTTGCTTATATATTAAAAGATTTAAATGCCTCACGTTTAAATCCAACTAAAGAAAGAAGATTAGATATTATAATAACTTGGCTTAAAACTTTAACCAATAAACCAACAAAAAATTAGATTTAATAAATAAAATTAAAACAAAAGATTAGTATGAAACGCGTAAGTGTTTCCTTTAAAGTTTCCAAATTAATTTGGTCAAGGACAATAGTCTGAATTATTGCTTGAGCCGTATGCCATGAAAGTGGCATGTACGGTTCTGAGGAGGGGAAAGCTTGAGAAGGCCTACCTATTCCAACCACAAGACTCTGCAAATTTGAACAATTAAGATGTATAGAGTCTGACATCTGCCCAGTGTTAGAAGTATAAAGTGAGAATTGAAAGAAACGAACTGAAACCCTAACAAACGGCGGCTGTAACCATAACGGTCCGAAGGTAATTTATCGCTGCCTTCCCATCTTTTTGATGGTCAATTTACTTCACTATATGCATAAAATCTATTTAAATTAGAGGACTTTAGTCCCT